>Ga0315282_10000160_pt1 | contig 136095 bp, 137 predicted proteins | sample YL17G07_20_MG_FD_203693 | JGI IMG/M metagenome (GOLD analysis project Ga0315282, IMG submission 203693) | Sediment microbial communities from Yellowstone Lake, YNP, Wyoming, USA - YL17G07_20 | ecosystem: Environmental > Aquatic > Freshwater > Lake > Sediment | place: USA: Wyoming | collected... | reverse complement strand
TCAACCCCGATGTCCGAGAGCTTCTCTTCCGCGATCTGATCCGGGATCTCGACGGGCGCCACCAGTCGGCCCGGCTCCACCGGCGCCTGGGACTGGACCGGCTTGATCCTCGTCGTCTTGGCCACGGCCTTCTTCTTAGCCGGCGGCGGCGGAGGAGGAGGAGGCGGCGGCGGCGGCGCCAGGAACGCGCTGTACACCTCCACCTTCGGCAGCTGCCCGGTCGAAAGCAAGGGGATGACGATCAGCGTGATGATGAGTGTCGCGTGGAGGATCACGGCGATGGGGAGAGCGACGGCTTTTCTCTGCGTGCCCTTGTCGCCCCTGAAAAACGAATCCTTGAAGAGAGAGGGAACTTGGGTTTTCGTGACCTGCTTTTTGACTTCCGCCATTGTCCTTACCTCACGCTCGCGATGCTATAAAATAACGCAAGAAATAGTATAAAGTAAAAAAAGCCTTTTGACAAGAAAAAATTTATCTCCGCGCCCCTTTTTTTTGCTTGAATAATTTATGCCACCACACGACGACCGGGCAAGACAGATAGACCGTCGAATAGACGCCCTCGATCGTGCCGATGAGCATGATATAGGCGAAGTCGTTGATGACCTCGCCGCCGAAGAGGAAGAGGGCGCCGACGGTCAGGAAAACCGTCCCCGACGTGATGATCGTCCTGCCTAGGCACTGGTTGACGCTGAGGTTCATGATCGCTTCGAGGGTCTCCTTGCGGAAGAGCTTCTGGTTCTCCCGGACCCGGTCGAAGATGACGATGGTGTCGTTGATGGAATAGCCGACGATGGTCAGGATGGCGGCGACGATGGGGAGGTTGATCTCGCGGCTCGAGAAGGAGTAGAAGCTCATCGTGATGAGAACATCCTGGGTCAGGGTGAAGATCGCCGCGACGCCGTACTCAATCTTGAACCGGAAGGCGATATAGACGAGCATCCCGATGAGCGACCAGATCGTGGCCAGGACCGCTTTATTCCTGAGGTCGGCCCCGACCTGGGGGCCGACGGTCTCCCGGCTCAGGACGGTCAGGTTGCCGAGGTAGGTCTTGTCCTTGAGGAAGGTCACGACTTCGGCTTTGAGCCCCAGGGTCTGAAGCTCGGCGAAATCGGTGACGATCCCCTGCGTGTTCCGATGGGCGATGACGGCCCGGGCGGCGTCGGGCCCCGAGCCGGGGAACGATGATTCCAGCAACGCCGCCAGGGTTTTTTCGTCCACCGCGTTGAGGTCCCTCAGGCCCCGCGCCTGTTCCGCCTTCCCGACCTCGCCGCGGAGGGCCTCGATGACCCTGTTCGCCAGGGCCTCGTGGGCCTCCAGCTGCTCCTGGTCGGTGGCCTTGATGTTGACGACCTGCATGGTCCGGATCTGATATTCCCTGCCGCTTTTCCCCGACTCCTGGATGACACTGTTGCCGAGCCCGACGCGCTGGAGAAGCTGGCGGACCTGACCGATCGGCTCGGGGGATTTCAGCATCACCCGGATGAGGGTCCCCTCCCCGAAGTCGACGCCCAGCTTGAGGCCCTTGAAGACGGCCACGTTGAGGACGCCGACGAGCACGATGCCGAAGGTGACGGCCAGGGCGATATACTTGTACTTCATAAAGTTGATGTGGGGGGTTTTGAAGAGTTGCATGTCAGATACTCAACTTCTTGGCGGTTTTCCTGACGGTCAGGTCGAAGACCAGGTGGGAGACGAAAACGGCCGTGAACACGTTGGCCAGCAGGCTGATGATCAGCGTCACGGCGTAGCCCTTGATCGGCCCCGTCCCGAACTGGAAGAGGAACACGGCCGAGATGATGGTCGTCAGGTTGGAGTCGAAGATGGCGCTGAAGGCCCGGGAGAAGCCCAGCGAGATCGTGCTGAGGATCCCCTTGCCGAGGGCGGCTTCCTCCTTGATCCGCTCGAAGACAAGGACGTTGGCGTCTACGGCCATCCCGATGCCCAGGATGATCCCCGCGATGCCCGGCAGGGTCAGCGTGGCCCTGAAGTAGGCGAGGGCGCCGAAGAGGAAGACGACGTTGAGGATCAGGGCGAACACGGCGTTGAGGCCCGCCAATCTGTAATAGAAGACCATGAATCCCATGACCGCGAGGATGGCCACGAGACCGGCGACGAGGCCCTGGCGGACGGAGTCCGCGCCCAGGGCCGGCCCGATGGTCCGCTCTTCGAGGTACCTGATCCCGGCGGGCAGGGCCCCGGCCTTGAGGATGATGACGAGGTCCTCGGCTTCCTGGGCGGTGAACCGGCCACGGATGATCCCGCCCTGGGTCCGGCTGATCTCGGTTTCGACGACGGGCGCCGACTGGACCTTGCCGTCGAGGATGATGGCGATCAGCTTGCCGATGTTCTCCCGCGTGGCTTGCTCGAACCTCGCGCCGCCGTCCGGATTCAGAGTGAAGGAGACGGCCGGGGTGTTCCATTCGTCCTGGGTCCGGCGGACCGTGCGGAGGTCCTTTCCTGTGACCACGGACACCTTGTCGACGAGGTAAAACCCACCCTGACCCCTCTTCGGGTCTCCCCGGACGACCTCAGCGTCTTCGGGGACCTGGCCGTTGGTGGCCTGCAGGAGGGTCGCCTCTTCCGCCACCGGCCCGGCCTTGACCAGCTTCCATTCGAGCATGGCCGTCACCTTGATCAGGTTCTTGACCCGGTCGGGGTCGTCGACCCCCGGGAGCTCGACCACGATACTATCCGTGCCCTGCTTTTGGAGAAGGGGCTCGGCCACCCCGAGCTGGTCGATCCTGTTCCGGATCGTTTCCAGGGCCTGGGTGACGGACTGTTCCCTGAGAGACTGGGCGATGAGCGGCTTCAGGGTCAAGGTCACCTTGTCGCCGATGAAGACATAATCCCAATCGCGGGCGTACTGGTCCAGGAGGTCGCGGGTCTTGCCCTCCTGGTCGGCCAGGACGCCCTGGACGGAGTATTTCCCCAGCCTGTCCTTGGTCGCCTTCGCGAAGGTGATGTTGTTCTTCTTGAAGAGCTCTTGCATCCGGCCGATCTCCTGGTCCGTCTCGACGTTGATCGAGTCGTCTGTTAAGACCTTGAGGACCAGGTGGATGCCGCCCTTGAGGTCAAGGCCCAGTTTGATCTTGCTTGCCGGAGGGTACGAGATGATGATCGCGCCGGCGATCAGGATGACCGTGAGGAGGGCCTTCCACTGCAGGTTCTTTTTCATGTGGCTTCCACTTTCCCGTGAAATTTTTTAGGTCTAGAGCGAGACGCTCCGGCTCTCGCCCCCGGTCCTATGCGGTCTCGGGCTTATCGGTCGCGCCGAGGATGACCCCCACGGCGCTCTTGGTGATGTCGATCTTGACGTTGGCCGCGATCTTGAGCTCGATCCGGTCCTTCTGGACGCCCATGACCGTGCCGAAGATCCCGGCCGTCGTGACGATCCGGTCGCCCGGCTTCAGGTTCTCGACGAGGTCCATGTGCTTTTTCTGCTTCTTCCGCTGGGGCATGATGATGAGGAGGTAGAAGATCGCGAAAACCAGGACGAACGGAAGGAGGGCGGCCAGCATGTTGGGCCGCTGGGCCTGTCCCGCCGCCGTCTGCTGGGCCAGAGAAAACAGGGTTCCAAAGATCATGTCGTTTCTTCCTTTGTGGTTTCGTTCGAAGCTATACTCTTCTTCAATATACTGAAGGAGTTAGAGTGAATAGCATGACGGATTCTCCGGAAGATGTCAAGATAAAAGTGCAGGTTGTGGATGGTATTGAGGATCGCGGAGCTCATCTCCTGGCGCTCGAAAAGGTGGCGCAGGTAGGCCCGGGAGAAATTCCGGCACGTGTAGCAGCCGCAGGCCTCGTCGAGCGGCCGGGGGTCCCGGGCGTACTTGAGGTTCTTGATGGCGACCCGGCCCCGGCTTGTGAAGAGGGTCCCGTTGCGGGCGTTCCGGGTCGGCAGGACGCAGTCGAAGAGATCGACACCCCTCTCCACGGCCTCGAAGACGTCCTCGACGTATCCCATGCCCATGAGGTACCGGGGCCGGTCCGCGGGCAGAAGGGCGTGACCCTTCTCCAGGACCTCGAAAAGTTCGGTCTTGGGCTCGCCGATCCCCAGCCCGCCGTAGGCGTAGCCGGAAAAATCCATCTCGATGAGGCTTTCGATCGACCGGCGCCTGAGGTCCCAGTGGATCCCGCCCTGGCTGATCCCCCAGAGGTGCTGCCGGCTGTCATATCGGGCGAACCGCGTCCGGGAACGCCGCGCCCAAACCGTCGTCAGCCGGACGGCCTCGGCCATCTGTTCCTCCGAATACGGATAGGACGGAAAATGGTCCAGGCACATCAGGATGTCGGTCCCCATCCGGACCTGGAGGTCGACGACGTCCTCGGGGGTCAAGAAGATTTTGCTCCCGTCGAGGTGGGAAGCGAACCGAACCCCGTCGTCGGAGATCCTGACCAGGGGGGAGAGGCTGTAAATCTGGAAACCGCCGCTGTCCGTGAGGATGGGCTTGGGCCAGCCGATAAAAGAGTGGAGGCCCCCCATGGCCTCGATCGTCTCGACGCCCGGACGCAGAGAAAGGTGGTAGGAGTTGAGGAGGATGATCTGGGCGCCCAGGCCTTCGACAAGGGCATGGGTCATGGCCTTGACCGTCCCCTGGCTCGCCACCGGCATGAAGGCCGGCGTTTCCACCTCGCCGTGGGGCGTTTCGAGGACTCCGGTCCGGGCGGCGGAGGCGGGGTCCTGGGCGGTCGTCCGGAATCTCTGGCTCATGGGGCGAAACGGAAATAGATGACGTCGCCGTCCTGGACGACATACTCTTTCCCCTCCAGCCGGATGGCGCCGGCCTCCTTGGCGTGCTGCAGGGAGCCGAGCCTGAAGAGGTCGTTCGAAGCGATGACTTCGGCCCGGATGAACCCTCTCTCGATGTCCGAGTGGATGGCGCCGGCGGCCCTGAGGGCCGTCGACCCCGCCCGCACCGTCCAGGCCCGGACCTCATCCTTGCCGACCGTGAAAAATGAGATTCGGTCGAGGAAAGAGATGGCCTGGGTGGAGAACCGGGCCGAGCTCGGCTCCCGGAGCCCGTATCCCGACATGAACTGGGCCTTCTCTTCGTCATCGAGCTCGGAGATCTCGTTCTCGATCCTGCCGCAGAACGCCATGACCCGCCGACCCTTCTCGTCGACCGGGACGATGTCGCCGGGGGTTGTGACGGAGACCGCGTCCTTTTCGTCCAGGTTCAGGAAGTGGAGGAGTGGCTTCAAGCTCAGGAAGGCGAAGCTGCGGACGGTCTTTTCGTCGGCGGGGGGGAGCGGAACGGAGCGCAAACCCCGGCCGGACTCGAGGCGCGGCCGGAGCCTTTCGAGGACCTCTTTCTCCTTCTCGCCTTCCGGGTCCTTCATCTTTTTCAGGTCTTTCTCGAGGCGCTCGAGTCTGCCGTCGACCGCGAGGAGGTCCGCCAGGACGAGCTCCTCCTCCATGAGCCGGATGTCGGCGGCGGGGTCGACCCGGCCCTTGGGATGGGGGATCCGGTCGTCGTGGAAAGCCCGGACGACATGGACAAGCCCGTCCGCCTTATGCAGGAGGCCGAGGAGGAGGCTTGTCCTGACCTCTCCGTACGAGATTCCGACGAGGTCGGTCAGGTCCAGAGAGACTGCGATCTTTTTTTTCTCGGGGTAGAGGGCGGAGATCCGGTCGAGCCGGCCGTCGGGGACAGGCGAAGAGCGGACGTTCGGCTCCCGTTTTCCGTCCTCGAAGGCCTTGACTTCGATGTGGGCGCCGGCCAGGAGGTTGAAGAGCGTCGTCTTGCCCGTTTTCGGGTAGCCGAAGAGGGTGATATTCACGGGATTAGTAAAGCCGGAATCGCCCGGGCTGTCAAGGACGCGAAAGTGGCCTGGCGCGGCGGCTTTCGCCCATTTGTGGTTGAGCTCGGGGGATTCCCTCCGTCGGGTCGCGGGTTTGTCCCGGCGAGCCAAACCCGCTTCGGTTCCGGGTCTCGCTCTCCTCGCCCAAGGGGCGAGGCTCCGTGCCCGCTCGGCCCTCCACACGCCCTCCTCCGGGAACACCCCCTTCGCATTTTCCTTCGTGCGCTTCAGCCATCTCCGAAGCCTCAATCCTTAGGAACAGATCCGGAAGGCTAAACCGCCCATGACGTTCCGGCCATTCCCCTGGGCCCCTCTTTATGCACCGGGACAGGTCCCGTCCGACCATTTTGACAGAAACCTTGTTGCCCAATTTCGCGTTTTTGATTATAGTAGATGTTTTAAAGGCGGCGAAACATGGAAAAAGAGACCAAGAAAAGAGACAAGAGCGTGTTCCGGGAATACTTTGAGCTCATCGCCGAGACCGCCGTCTTCGTGTTCTTCGTCATGACCTTCGTTGTCCAGGCCTTCCAGATCCCCACGGGCTCGATGGAGCCGACCCTGCTCGTCGGAGATTTCCTCCTGGTCAACAAGCTGGCCTACACCCGGCCCGTCCTGCCGCTGGAGGGCGCGATCCTGCCTCGCAAGACGATCAACCGGAAAGACATCGTCGTGTTCAAGTACCCGAAACGCCTGACCGACGATTTCGTCAAGCGGGTCATCGCCCTGGAGGGGGAGAAGGTCGAGATCAAGGACAAGCAGGTTTTCATCAACGACAAGCCGATCCTGGAGCCCTACAAGGTCCACGGCGACAGCCAGGTTTATTCCAAGGGCGACGCCTATCATTATGACGACCTCATCCGCGACAATTACGGGCCCGTCATCGTCCCCCCGGGGAACTGTTTCGTCATGGGCGACAACCGCGACAACAGCCAGGACAGCCGGTACTGGGGCTTCCTGCCGCTCGACCACATCAAGGGCAAGCCCTGGATCATCTACTTTTCCTACACCGCCGAGCGGGACGCCTGGCAGAAGACGAGCCTCCAGGCCCGGCTGAAGAAGATCGTCAGTCTCATTCCCAAGGCCCGCTGGGGCCGCTTTCTCAAGGTCATCAACTGAAGGGTCCCGCCGGTCCGGCGCGGTTGACCGGGTTCCCGGAAACGATTAAGATGAGAAAAGCGAAGCCATGGACCATCCCCGGACCGCCCTCCTGACCGGACCCGCGGCAGGTTGCCGTTGACGACCGAAGCCCTGGATACCGTCGAAGGGACCGTCGATCAGGTCGTCTTCTACAATCCCGAGAACGGCTACACCGTTTGCCGTTTCATTGTCGAGAGCGGCGACACCCTGACCATCGTCGGCTCCTTCCCGCCTCTTTCCCCGGGGGAGATGCTCAAGGTCAAGGGCCGGTGGGAGCTCAACCCCCGCTTCGGCCGGCAGTTCAAGGTCGAGCACTTCACCCTGACCCTTCCCGCCTCGGCCAAGGGGATCGAGAAATTCCTGGCCTCCGGGCTCGTCCGGGGCATCGGACCGGTGCTCGCCGCAAGGATCGTGGCCCGGTTCGGCGTGGGGACGATCGAGCTCCTGACCAAAGGCCCGGACCGGCTGAAGGAGGTCGAAGGCGTCGGCACGGTCAAGCTCCGGGAGATCAAGAAATCCTGGGCCGAGCACCAGGACATCCGGGACCTGATCATCTTCCTCCAGGAGCACGGCGTTTCGACCAACCTGGCGACCAAGATCTACCGCCAGTACGGGGACCGGTCGTTCACGGTCCTGAGGACGAACCCCTACCAGCTCTGCCTTGACATCTGGGGGATCGGGTTCAAGACGGCCGACCAGATCGCCCTCAAGCTCGGGATGGACCCCGGGTCGATCGAGCGGGTCAAGGCCTACATCCTTTATATACTCGAAAAGGACAACGAGCAGGGCCACGTTTTCTCCTATGCCTCCGAGGTTCGCGAGAAATGCGTCACGGATCTCGAGGTCGAGGCGGACAAAGCGGACCGGGCCCTGGAGGAGCTCCTCAAGGACAAGAGGGCGGTCCGGGAGGAGCTCGGCGCCGACGCCGCCCTTTACCTTCCATTTTATTACCAGGCCCAGGAAGAAGTGGCCCGGGCCATTCACAAGCTCGCGGATTTTCCCTGCCAGCCGCCCGATTTCGACCTCGACCAGGCCGTCGCGGCCACGGAAAAGGACCTCGGCCTGGCTTTTTCGGCCCTCCAGAAGAGGGCCATCCGGGAGAGCTTCGAGAAAAAGATCCTTGTCATCACGGGCGGTCCGGGGACCGGAAAAACGACCATCATCCGGGCCGTCGTCGACATCTTCCGGAAATGGGGCCGGGAAGCACTCCTGGCGGCGCCGACCGGCCGGGCGGCCAAGCGCTTGGCCGAGACGACCGGCCGCGACGCCCGGACCATCCATCGCGTCCTCGAGTTCCAGCCCAAGAAAGGCGCGTTCAAGAAGAACGAGCGGAACCCGCTCCGCGGCGAGGCCCTGATCGTCGACGAGGTCTCGATGATCGACCTGCCGCTGATGTACCACCTCCTCAAGGCGGTTCCCGTCGCCATGAGGCTCATCCTTGTCGGCGACAAGGACCAGTTGCCTTCGGTCGGGCCGGGGACGATCCTCCGGGACATCATCGAGTCGGGGACGGTGGACGTCGTCCGGCTCGAAGAGATCTTCCGGCAGGAAAAAGAGAGCTACATCGTCCTCAATGCCCACCGCATCAACCAGGGCCAGTCCCTCATCTTCCCGCCCCGGGAAGACGAGGCCGCCGACTTTTTCTTCGTCCGCAAGGACGACGAGAAGAAGGCCTTCGACACGATCATGAAGCTCTGCTCCTGGAGCGTGCCCCGGAAACTCGGGCTGAGCCCGCTCTCGCCGCAGATCCAGGTCATCAGTCCCATGTACAAGGGCCTCGTGGGGGTGGACAACCTGAACCTGGAGCTCCAGAAGCGGCTCAACCCCGGGGGCGAAGGCCTCAAGGCCGGGCTCCGTGAATACCGGGCCCGCGACAAGGTCATGCAGCTCAGGAACGATTATGAAAAGGACGTCTTCAACGGCGACATCGGGACGATCCTCCACGTGGACAAGGCGAAATTCCGCCTCTTCGTGGACTACGACGGCCGGACCGTCAGCTACGAGAAGGACGAGATCAACGACATCAACCTGGCCTACGCCGTTTCCGTCCACAAGGCCCAGGGCAGCGAGTACCAGGCGGTGATCATGCCGCTCATGACCCAGCACTTCATCATGCTCCAAAGGAACCTCTTTTACACGGCCCTGACCCGGGCCAAGAGGCTGAGCATCATCGTCGGCTCCTTCAAGGCCCTCTACATCGCGATCAAGAACGACAAGCCCGTCAAGAGGAACAGCCTGGTCAAAGAAAAGCTGATGCGCATCGGCCGGGGAGAGGGACGGCCCTGAGGGCCCGTTCCGGCTTCTCCGCTTGTTTGACAGCCAGGAGGAATTCAATATAATGAGCACGTCTTTGCCGTCTCGAAGACATCAAGGCCGGAAGGACAATAGAGGAATGGGCGAACACCGAAGGGAGAGCGTGAGCGATGTCATCGCGTTCGCCATCGGGCGGGAGATCGAGGCGGCGGAAGGCTACGGTCGCATGGCCGGGATGGCGACGCTGCCCGGCCTGCGGGACCTCCTCCTCGAGCTCAAAGGAGAAGAGGAGAACCACCGCAAGATCCTGGAGAACCTGACCGCCGCCGGGCTCGAAGCGACCGCCGCCCCTCCCTTGGATGATATGGCGCTCACCGACGCCCTGCCCGACGAGCCCCCGGCGCCCGACATGACGCTTCAAGACCTTCTCATTTTCGCCGCCCGGAAGGAAAAGAAGGCCGAGGAGCTGTACACCGGCCTGGCCCGGAGTCCGGAGGTCGCCGGCGGGCGGAAGGTCTTCGAGTTCCTGGCCGGCCAGGAACGGGCCCACAAGCTCAAGCTCGAAGCCGAATATGAAAAGCACATCCTGAGCGAGGATTGAAACGAGGAGGACGATATGGAAAAATGGGAGTGCCAGGCCTGCGGCTATATCTATGACCCGGCCCTGGGCGATCCGGACAACGGGATCCCCGCCGGGACCAGCTTCGAAGACTTGCCGGAGACCTGGACCTGCCCCCAGTGCGGCGTGGGCAAAGAGTTTTTCCAGAAAGTCTCGTAGTCGCGCCGGCAGGGAGGCGCTTTGCCCATGAGAGCCGTGATCGTCGGGAGCGGGCTGGCCGGCACCATGGCCGCCAAGACGCTCCGCGAGCTCGACGACGGGGTCGAGATCGAGATCTTCGGGGAAGAAAAATATCCTTACTATCCCCGGCCCAACCTGATCGAGTTCATCGCCGGGCGGCTTCCCCTCGACCGGCTTTTTGCCTTCCCACCGGATTGGAATTCCCGGCAGCGGATCGAGGTCCACTCCGGCCGGAGGATCGAACGCCTCCGGCCGGCCGAGAAAATAATCGAGCCCGCGTCCGGCCGGGCTGTCCCCTACGATGTCCTGCTCCTCGCGAACGGCTGCCGGGCCGCAGTCCCGCCGCTTCGCGGCAGCGGCCGGAAGGGCGTCTTCGTTCTGCGGACCCTCGATGACGCCCTGTCCATTCTGGATTACATGAAGGGTCATCCCCGGGCGGCCGTCCTCGGCGGGGGACTGCTGGGCCTCGAGATCGCCCGCGCGCTTAAAACGGCCGGAGCGGAGGTCGGGGTCGTCGAGTTCTTCGACCGGCTTCTGCCGCGCCAACTGGACCCGGCCGGCGCGGGGATCCTCAAGGCGCAAATGGAGAAGATGGGGATCGAGGTCCGAGTCGGTAAGGTCACGGAGGAGATCCTGGGCGACGGGGAGGCCAAAGGGCTGCGCTTCCAGGGCGGCGGCATGATGGAAGCCGACATGGTGGTCATCGCCGCGGGGGCCAAGCCGGAAACCGGCCCCGCCCGGGAGGCGGGACTGGCCGTCAACCGCGGCGTCCTGGCCGACGACCGTCTCCGCTCGAGCGCCGAGGGCATTTTCGTCGCCGGCGACGCCGCCGAGCACCGGGGCAACGTCTATGGCATCATCCCGGCCTCGTTCGAGCAGTCCCGGACGGCCGCCCACAACATGCTGGGGATTGATAAGTCCTATTCCGGCACGGTGCCCACGGCGACGCTCAAGGTTGCCGGGCTCTCCGTGACGTCCGTCGGCCTCGTCATCCCCGAAGAAGGCGGCTACGAAGTCCTGGCCCGGGCTTTCCCCGAAGCCGGCGTGTACAAAAAAATCGTCCTCAAGAACGGCCTCCTCGTCGGGGCCATCTGGATGGGGACGAAGAAGGGCGTCGCGGAGATCAGCCGGCTCGTCGCCCTGAACAAGAACGTGGACCGCTGGAAGGACGGCCTCCTGGAGGACGCGTTCGACTGGAGCGGAGTCCGACAACCATGAAAAACAAGCTTTTGCCCTTTGTCCTTTTGGTCGGCGTCCTCACGTCCGGGGCCGCTCCTCTCAGGGGGAGCGTCACAGCCACGTACGGGGGCTATCTTGCTCTTGAATTCCTCAAGGGCCAGGCCCAGAGTGATTTTGCCCGGGGGTCCATCCAGAACATCCAGGCCGGGTTCCTGGCCGCCGGCGCCGTAACGTCAAAACTGACATTTAGCCTGGAGGTCCGCGCGAGGACCGAGTCACTCTTCCAGATCGAGCAGGCTTGGGTCGGCTTCGTGCCCTCTCAAGTCGTCAGCGTCAAGGCGGGACTATACCTCGTCCCCTTCGGGATCTGGAACCGGGCCAGCCGGCCCCACGAGGCGCCTCTCATCGGGACCCCTCTCAACCTGGAGTATCTTTACCCTGCCAGCTGGCGGGACCTGGGGCTTATGGTCGAAGGCAAAATCGGGATCCTGGTCTATGCCGCGTACATCGGCAACGGGCTCAAGGAAGCGGACAGCCTCCAGGGCGGCCAGCAGTTTTCCGACAACAACAAGGACAAGGGAAAGGGCGGCCGCCTGGGCCTCGAATTCAGCGAGAGGCTCCAAGCCGCCGTCTCCTACTACACGGGGAAATATGACGACCTCAACGAACGCCGCCTCACCCTCGAGGGCGCGGACTTCTCGTGGGTGACGGATCAGTGGGAGGTCAAGGCCGAGGCGACCCGGGCCCTCATCGAGAACCCGGAATCGTTCGCCAAGGGAAAGTCCGAAGGCTATTCCGTCTGGATGGTCATGAAGTTCGCCACCCTCCAGCCTGTGGGGAGCTTCCAGAAGGTCAAGGTCGACGACCCTTACCACGGGGGGGGCATCTCGATCGACCGGAGCCGCTGGACGCTCGGCTGCCGCGTGGTCCTCGGCCCGAACCTGTTCCTCAAGGCCGAATATGAGTGGAACAAGGAGACCCCGAAGATCAAGGACAATCTGTTCCGGGTCCAGGCGGCCCTCGGCTTCTGAGCGTTGAGTCGACCGCCCGAATCTGATACAATCCCCGCGACCCACGGCGCCCGGACTCGGCCCGGAAATATTCACGGACAAAGGATGAGGCATGGCCAATCTGCTCGTTCTCGGCACCCAGTGGGGAGATGAAGGCAAAGGCAAGATCGTCGACCTGCTGACGCCCGCGTTCGACGTCGTCGCCCGCTACCAGGGCGGCCATAACGCCGGGCACACCGTCTATGTCCGCGGGAAAAAGATCGTCCTCCACCTCATCCCGTCCGGCATCCTCCATCCCGGGAAGCTCTGCCTCATCGGCAACGGGCTCGTCGTTTCCCCGGCGGCGTTCTTGAAAGAGATCTCCGAGCTCCAAGCTCTGGAGGTCCGGGTGGACCCGTCTCTGCTCGCCGTCAGCCGGAACGCCCACCTCATCATGCCCTGGCACCCGCTTCTCGAGCGGGTCAGCGAGGAGAACCGGGGCGAGAGGAAGATCGGAACGACCTGCCGGGGGATCGGCCCCGCCTACGAGGACAAGGCCGCGCGGTGGGGGGTCCGGGCGGGCGACCTCCTGGAGCCGCAGGTCCTCCGGGACAAGATCGTCGAGAACGTGGCCGCCAAGAACCGGGTCTTCCAGGCTTATGGCCTCCCGGCCCTCGAGGCGCAGCCCATCCTGGACGAATATCTGGCCTGGGGCGAAAAGATGACCCCCTACATCCGCGACGTCTCCGACCTCATCCATGGCCTGATGCAGGCGGGCAAAAATGTGCTTTTCGAGGGCGCCCAGGGAGCCTTGCTAGACATCGACCACGGGACTTACCCCTATGTCACGTCATCCAACTCGACGGCCGGCGGGGCCTGCACGGGGCTGGGCGTGGGCCCCAAGGCGGTCCATTCCGTCCTCGGCATCACCAAGGCCTATTCGACCCGGGTCGGCGGCGGGCCTTTCCCGACCGAACTCCTCGACGAGCGCGGAAAGAGGATCGCGACCCGCGGGGATGAGTTCGGCGCCACGACGGGCCGGCCCCGGCGCTGCGGCTGGTTCGACGCCGTCGCCGTCCGTTACACGTGCCGGATCAACGGGGTCGACAGGATCGCCCTGACCAAGCCCGACGTCCTGGAGGAGTTCGGCGACGTGCTCGTCTGCACGGGTTATCGGTACAAGGGCGAGGTCCTCAAGACCTTTCCCACGGAGCCCTGGATCCTCGAGAAGGTGATGCCCGTTTACCGGACGCTCCCGGGATGGAAGGACTCCGTCCATGGGACTTCCGACGCCGCGGGCCTGCCGAGGTCTTTCAAGGAGTATGTGAGCCTCGTCGAGGACCTCGTCGAGACCCCCGTCGCCATCATCTCCACGGGCTTCGAGCGGGAGGAGACCATCCTCCTCGCCGACAAGCTCAAAGGTGTTGTCGACCTCCGGAAGCTCCGGGAGGAACAGCCGCTTTGAGGAGGGCCGGGATGGCCGGAGGATTCCTGCAACAGATCGAGATCAGCCGGGCCGCCCTCGTCCACAACATCGGCGAGTTCCGCCGCATCATCGGCCCCCGGCGGAAGTTCATGGCCGTCGTCAAGGCGAACGCCTACGGCCACGGCCTGCGCGAGGTCGCCGGGGTCGCCCTCGAGAACGGCGTCGACTGGCTCGGCGTCAATTCCGTGGACGAGGGGGTCGCCCTCCGCGACGCCGGCATCGCCTCTCCGATCCTCATCCTGGGCTACGTTCCGCTCGACGCGCTGGGGGAAGCCGTGGCCCGCGACCTGAGGCTCATCGTCTATAACCGCCGGACGGTCGAGCGGCTGGCCGCCGTCGCCCGTCGGCAGGGGAGGATGGCCACCGTTCACGTCAAGGTGGAGACCGGCACCCGGCGCCAGGGCGTGGAGGTCAAGGACGTCTGGCCGTTCGTCCGCGACATCCGCCGGCACGAAGAGCTCATCCTGGAAGGGTTGTCGTCGCACTTCGCTAACATCGAGGACACGACCAAGCATGACTACCCGCGGCTCCAGCTCGAGGCCTTCGAGGCCGCCGTCCGGACGGTCCGGGCCCACGGCGTGCGCGTCCCGGTCAAGCACATGTCCTGCACGGCCTCGACCATCCTCTTCCCGGAGACCGATTTCAGCATGGCCCGGGTCGGGATCGGCCTCTACGGCCACTGGCCGTCCAAGGAAACCTACCTGTCCTGCCTCCAGAAAAAGCGGGAGCCGCTTTCGCTCAAGCCCGTCCTCTCGTGGCGAGCCCGGATCGCCCAGGTCAAGAAGATCGGCCCCGACTCGTGCGTCGGGTACGGCTGTACCTATAAAACGACGCGGCCGGCCGTCCTGGCCGTGGTCCCCGTCGGCTACTTCGACGGCTACGACCGCGGCCTCTCCAACACCGCCCACGTCCTCGTCCGGGGGCGCCGGGCGCCGGTGCGGGGCCGGGTGGCCATGGATTTCTTCATGGCCGACGTCACGGACATCCCGGGCGTGCGTCTCGAGGACGAGGTGACGCTCATCGGCGCCGACGGGAGGGAGAGGGTCACGGCCGACGACCTCGCCGGGTTCGCCGGGACCATCAGCTACGAGATCCTGGCCCGGATCAATCCGCTCATCCCCCGCGTCATCGTCTAACCTCTGCACCCCTTATTCTTATTATTCTTATAGAACGATTTCGATTCCCCGGATTTCTATGCTAAAATATTTTGACGGAGGTTGATCAAATGAAGCCTACACCGACGGACAAGCCCAATACCCTTCTCGACCTGGATACGGGAGCCCTGACCCCGGAGCTCGTCAGCCTCGTCCTGACCCACCTGCCCGTCGACGTTTCCTTTGTCGACGAGGAGGACACGGTCCGGTATTATTCGGCGAAAAAGGACAGGGTCTTCCCCCGGTCGCCGGGCGTCATCGGCCGCAAGGTCCAAAACTGCCACCCGCCCAAGAGCATGGACGTCGTCGACAGGATCCTCAAGGCCTTCAAGGCCGGGACGCGGGACACGGCCGAATTCTGGATCGAGACGGGCGGGAAGTTCGTCCTCATCCGCTATTTTGCCGTCAGGGATGCCAAGAGGCGTTACCGGGGGTGTCTCGAAGTCAGCCAGGACGTCACGCGCATCCGGGCCCTCGCGGGCCAGAAGCGCCTGCTCGATTGGGAATAGAGACGTCACGAATACGCGAAGGAGGTCCGACATGGCCGTGAAAAAAGCCAAAGCCAGGAAGGGCGAGGCCTACGAATGCGGCGTCTGCGGTTACCGCGTCGTCATCGACGAGGCCTGCGGCTGCGCGGAAGAGCACGTCTTCATCTGCTGCGACAAGCCGATGAAGAAGGCCGCGGCCAAGAAGCCGGCCCGGAAGAAATAGGCCCTTCGGCCGGCCCGGCGATCACCCGGTTCCCCTAATCTCTACTGAATTTATAAGAATACTTGAGTTTTAGGAAAAAGACGTGTAACATAAGAGGGGAAGGGAGATAAAGCCCTGGATTATCGTCCGGGAAAGGCTTACGATAAAAAGATATCCCCCAAGGAGACCGGTATGAAAGAGAAAGTCGAACAGGCTTTGAACAAGATCCGCCCCGCCCTTCAGGGCGATGGGGGAGACGTGGAGCTCGTCGAAGTCGGCGCGGACGGGGTCGTTCGGGTCCGGCTCAAGGGCGCCTGCGGCGGCTGCCCCATGTCCCAGATGACCCTCAAGATGGGGATCGAGCGGATCCTGAAGAAAGAGGTCCCCGAGGTCAAGAGCGTTGAGGCCGTCTGAGCTTCCGGGCGAGGCCGGAACCGCCGGAGCGGAAGCCCCATGAGGAAAGCATATTTCGACCACATTGCGGCGACGCCTCTCCATCCGGAGGCCCTCCAGGCCATGCTGCCTTACCTGGGTGAAATTTACGGCAACCCCCAGAGCCTCCACTCCGCCGGACAGCAGGCCCTGGCGGCCGTCGACGAGGCGAGGGAAGAGGTGGCCGGCCTGATCGGGGCCGGAAGGGAGGAGATCTATTTCACGGCCAGCGGCAGCGAAGCGAACAACCTCGCGATCAAGGGCCTCGCCCAGGCCTACCAGGCCAAGGGAAAGCACATCGTCGTATCGGCGATCGAGCACCTGTCCGTCCTCAACCCGGTCAAGAGCCTGGAGAAGCTCGGCTTCTCCTCGACGACCGTCCCGGTGGACGGGACGGGGCTCATCGACCCGGCCGACGTCGAAAAGGCCATCAGAAAAGACACCATCCTCGTCTCCGTCATGACGGCCAATAGCGAGGTCGGGACGGTCGAGCCCGTGGCCGAGATCGCCCGGGTCTGCCGGGCGCGGAACGTCCTGTTCCACACGGACGCGGTGGCCGCCGCCGGGTCGATCCCCCTCAATGTCCGGGACCTGGACGTGGACGCCCTCAGCCTGGCCGGGGACCAGTTTTACGGCCCCAAGGGCTCGGCCGCTCTGTTCCTGAAAAAGGGGACGCGGATCGTGCCCCTCGTCGAGGGCGGGATCCAGGAAGGCGGTCGGCGGGCCGGCACGGAGAACGTGGCCGCGATCGTGGGCCTGGGAAAGGCCGCCGCGATCGCCCGCGCCGGGATGGAAGCCAGGACGGCCCGGGCCATCCCCCTCCGCGACCTCCTCATCGAGGAGCTCCTCCGCCGGGTCGACCACGTTGTCCTCACCGGCCACCAGACCAGGCGCCTGCCCCATCATGCCAGCTTCTGCATCGAGTTCGTCGAAGGCGAAGGGATGCTTCTGTTCCTCGACATGCAGGGCATTTCGGCCAGCAGCGGATCGGCCTGCACTTCCAAGGCTCTCAAGGCCTCGCACGTCCTCCTGGCGATGGGCCTGGACCATGCCCTGGCCCAGGGGTCGCTCGTTTTCAGCCTGATCGACGGCATGGGGCGCGAGGACGTCGAATATCTCCTCGACGCGTTCCCGCCCGTGATCGAGCGGCTGAGGAAGATGTCGCCCCTCTACACCCGGTATCTCAAGGAGAGAAACGATGCTCTACAGCGATAAGGTCATGGACCATTTCCAGAACCCCCGCAACGTCGGGGTCATCGCCGACGCCGACGGCGTCGGTCAGGTCGGGAACCCCGTCTGCGGCGACATGATGACCTTCTACATCAAGGTCAAGGGCGACCGCCTGGAGGACGTCAAGTTCCAGACGTTCGGCTGCGGGGCGGCCATCGCCGTCTCCAGCATGGTCAGCGAGATGGCCAAGGGCAGGACCCTGGACGAGGCCATGAAGATCACGAACAGTCTCGTCGCCGAGGAGCTCGGCGGGCTTCCCAAGAACAAACTCCACTGCTCGAACCTGGGCGCCGACGCCCTCCGCGCGGCCATCGAGAACTTCAAGGCTAGGCAGAAGTCCGGGGAGAAGGGTGCGTCCATGGCCGTGGATTCCCACGAGCACGACGAGGGCTGCGCCTGCCCCTATTGCGAGAGCGCCCTCGAGGAAGGGGAGAAAGCGTTCTGCCGGGCCTGCCAGATCGAGCTCGAGGAGTGCCCGTCCTGCGGCGGCATCACGAAAAAGGGCGCCGGCACCTGCATCCATTGCGGGAAAGCGCTGGTAGGCTGAAGGCCGTATCCGCGGGACGAATGGAAGGGAACACCGTTGAAGGCCGACACCACGCTCGACTGTTATGGGCTGCGCTGCCCCATGCCCATCATCCAGACGGCGAAGAAGATCAGGGAGATGAAGACCGGCGAGGTCCTGGAAATTCTCTCCACGGACGGGGGTATCCGCCAGGACATGCCCGCCTGGTGCCGGACGGCCGGCCAGGAATTCGTCGGCTCCGAAGAGGACGGCGAGGTCATTAAAGTGTACGTCCGGAAACTCAAGGATTAGGACGGGTGACATGGACCAAGCTGAGATCCTCGGGCGCATCGATGGGCTGAAGAAACGGACGAACGCCGTCATCCTGGCCCACAACTACCAGCTCCCGGAAGTCCAGGAAGCGGCCGACTTCACCGGCGATTCCCTGGAGCTGAGCCGCAAGGCCGCCGCCCTCGACGCGGCGGTCATCGTCTTCTGCGGGGTCCATTTCATGGCCGAGACCGCGGTCATCCTTTCGCCCGGAAAAAAGGTCCTGCTCCCGGAGCCCGGGGCCGGCTGCCCGATGGCGAACATGATCACCGGCCGGGAGCTCCGGATGTGGAAGGAGAAGTACCCCGGGCGCAAGGTCGTCTGCTACGTCAACACGAGCGCCGAGGTCAAGGCGGAGAGCGACATCTGCTGCACGTCGTCCAACGCGATCGCGGTGGTCAACTGGTTGGGCGAAGACGAGGTCCTGTTCGTCCCGGACAAGAACCTCGCCGCCTACGTCGCCCGCGAGACGGGCAAGAGGATCATCGCCTGGGACGGATATTGTTACGTCCATCACAGGTTCCGGCCCGGGGACATCAGCTCGGCGAAGGCCCGCCATCCCGGGGCGGAGGTCTGGGTCCACCCGGAATGTCCCCTCGACGTCATCGACCTCGCCGACAAAGTCCTTTCGACGGGGAAGATGGTCATCGAGGCCCGGGTCACGAAGGCCCGGGAGGTCATCATCGGCACCGAGAAGGGGATCATTTACCGGCTGGGAAAGGAGAACCCGGCCGTCCGGTTCTACCCCGCCCGGGATTCGGCGCTCTGTGTCAATATGAAAATGACGACCCTCGAGAAAGTCCTGGACGCGCTCGAGGGAAAAGTCCCTCCCGTCACGGTCCCCCCGGCGATCGCCGACAGGGCCCGGGGGGCCATCCAAACCATGATTGAAATCTCATAAAGGAGTTTCTGCATGAGGAAGATGACCGAAGAGAACGTCAAGGCCGCCCTCGCAGGCGAGAGCCAGGCCCACATCAAGTACCTGGCCTTCGCCGAGAAGGCCGCATCCGAGAACCTGCCCAATGTGGCCCGGATCTTCAAGGCCAACGCCTACGCCGAGCAGATCCACGCCACGAACTACCTCAAGACCCTCTCCGGCATCGGCGGCACCAAGGAGAACCTCGCCGCCGCCGCCGGCGGGGAAAACTTCGAGGCCGAAGAGATGTACCCCGCCTATATCGCCGTGGCCAAGGCCCAGGGGGAGAAGACGGCCGAGATGTTTCTCAACGCGGCCCTGCAGGCCGAGATCGTCCACCGCGGGGTCTATCAGGCGGCGAGCAAAGCCGTCGCCTCCGGCAAGGACGCCGCTGCGAAGCCCATTCACGTGTGCTCGATGTGCGGATTCACGATGGAAGGCGACGCCCCGGACTATTGCCCGGTCTGCGGGGCGCCCCGGGACAAGTTCGTCGCGTTCTGAGGTCCCCCATGGCCATCGACCTGAAATTGAAACCTTGGGAGATCCTCAGCGTCGGCATTCGCTCCGAAGTCGATGCCGTCTCGTTCTACACGCGGCTCCAGGGCCGGGTCAAGAATGTCATCCTCCTCCAGAAGCTCAAGTTCCTGGCCCTCGAAGAGGAGCACCACCGGAAAATCCTCGAGAGGCTCTTCGGCCAACGCTTTTCGGAGAAGACCGTCGGGGCGCCGGAGGCGTCTCTGATGCCGCCGATCGCCGCCTCGGTCGGCGAGCAGGCCTCGGTGCTGGACCTTTTCCTGGCCGCTCTCAAGGCCGAGGAGACAGCCGAGAGCTTTTATCAGGAGGCCGGCGGGCTGACGGAGGAAGAGGGGAGCCGGAGAATGCTGGCCTACCTCAGCCGGGTCGAAAGGAGCCACCAGGCCATGATCAGGTCCGAGATCGACCTCCTCGAAAAATTTCCGGACTACTACAGCGTCGAGGACTTCCACATCGGCGAAGACCTCTTCCACGTCGGCCCCTGACCGGGACCCAGGCAGCCCCCGGGCATCCGCGGCCCGGTCGACTCGTCCCGAGGAGGGGAGGAGGCCGGGGAAGGAGGGATGATGAAATACAGCTGGCGCGTCGGACGGATTTTCGGGATCGACATCAAGATCGATTCCAGCTGGATCGTCATTTTTGTCCTTTTCAGCTGGATGCTGGCAGGGAGCTATTTTCCGACTTCGCACCCCCACTGGTCATTCGCCCTGAAGTGGGCCATGGGGCTTCTGACCAGCCTCTTTGTCTTCGCTTCCGTCCTCATCCATGAGCTGACGCACTCTCTCGTGGCCATCAAACAGGGGGAGGAGGTCAAGAGCATCACCCTCTTCATCCTCGGCGGCGTGGCCCAGATCAGCGAAGAACCCAACGAACCGCTGAAGGAGTTCTCGATGGCCATGGTCGGGCCTCTGTCGAGCTTTTTCCTCGGTGTTGTCTTCTTGCTCTTCTCCCTCCTGCTGCCGGCCGGCGCCGAACCGTTCCGGGCCTCCGCCTCCTACCTGGCGATCGTCAATTTTACCCTCGGCGCCTTCAACCTCCTGCCGGGTTTCCCCATGGACGGGGGACGGGTTTTCCGTTCCATCGTCTGGAAAGTCACGGGAGACCTCAAGAAGGCGACGCGGATCGCCTCCCTGGCCGGAGACGGGATCGCCTACCTCATGATCTTACTCGGCATTTTCCAATTCCTGCGTGGCAGCGTCGGCGGATTGTGGCTCGTCCTCATCGGCTGGTTCCTCCACAGCGCGGCGACGCGCGGCTACAGCCAGGTCATGATCAAGTCGGCCCTGGAAGGTCTGAAGGCCCGGGACCTGATGAATACGGAGTTCGAAACCGTTCCGGCCGGGCTGCCCGTCCAGACCCTCGTTGACGATTACATCCTGAAAAAAAAGGAGCGCGTCTTTCTGGTGACCGTGGGTCAGGACCTAAAGGGGATCGTCTGCCTGGAGGACGTCAAGGCCCTGGCCCGCGAGGAATGGCCACGGTCTCCCGTCTCGGACATCATGACGCCCAAGGACAAGCTCGAGTCCGTTCCCCTCGACGCCGACGGCAACCAGATCCTGGCGACGCTCGCGTCCAAGGATATCCACCAGGTCCCCGTGATGGACGGCGACAAGGTCGCGGGGGTCATCTGTCGGAGTGACATCCTCAGGGTCCTTCAGGTCCGGTCCGATCTCGGCATCTGAGAAGGGAGGGGCGACCGCATGGACAAGGAAACGGCGCGTGTCCGGGAGATCATCCGGCTCCTCCGGAAGCATTATCCCGAGAGCCGGACGGCCCTCGAATTCCGGAGCCCGTTCGAGATCCTGGTGGCGACCATCCTGGCCGCACAGTGCACGGACGAGCGGGTCAACAAGGTCACCCCGGGCCTTTTCCGGAAATTCCCGACGCCGGCCCATTTCGCCCGGGGCGACCGGGCCGAGCTCGAACAGGAGATCCGATCCACTGGGTTTTTCCGGAACAAAGCGAAGAGCCTCATCGGGGCTTCGCAGAAGATCGTCGAAGAATACGGCGGGGCGGTGCCCGACTCGATGGAGAAGCTTATCACCCTGCCCGGAGTGGCCCGGAAGACGGCCAATATCGTCCTCTCGGCGGGATACGGCAAGGCCGAGGGGATCGCCGTCGACACCCATGCCCGCCGCCTGTCCCAGAGGCTGGGGCTAAGCCGGGAGAGCGACCCGGACAAGATCGAGCGGGACCTCCTGGCCATCATCCCGAGGAAGGACTGGCTGGACTTCAACTCCCTGCTCGTCGACCACGGCCGGGCCCTCTGCCGGGCCCGGAAGCCGAAGTGCCCGGAATGCTTCCTCCGGCGCCTGTGTCCGGCGGCGGCCGGATTTTTCCCCGACCTGAAGAAGTCATGATCAAGGACGCCTTGCTCTGGTCGCCGCTCGAGGGCGGGAAGGTCGCCTGCACCCTGTGCAGCCACCGTTGCGTCATTGCCCCTTCGAAGGCCGGGATCTGCGCCGTCCGCGAGAACCGCGAAGGGAAGCTCGTGACGCTCGTCTACGGCGAGGTCATCGCCGCGCACGTCGACCCCATCGAGAAGAAGCCGCTCTATCATTTCTATCCCGGGTCGAAAGCGCTCTCCATCGCGACGGTCGGCTGCAACTTCCGGTGCGCGTTCTGCCAGAACTGGGAGATCTCCCAGGCGCCCCGGAGAAAGGACGGAGGCATCGGAGGGCAAAAGCTGTCGCCCCAAGAGATCGTCCGCGAGGCCCTGGCCCAGGATTGCCGGAGCATCTCTTACACGTACACGGAGCCCACGATCTTTTTTGAATACGCTTACGATACGGCGAGGCTGGCGAGGGAGGCCGGACTGGCCAATAATTTCGTGACCAACGGCTACATGACGGAAGAGGCCCTGACAGCCATCCGGCCGTATCTCGACGCCGCCAACGTGGATCTCAAAGCGTTCAAGGACGAGACGTACAAGAAGGTCTGCGGGGCCAGGCTCGAACCCGTCCTCGACTCGATCCGCCGGATGAGGAAGCTGGGCATCTGGGTCGAGGTCACGACCCTGGTCGTCCCCGGGCTGAACGACGGGGCCGAGGAACTCACGGGGATCGCCCGGTTCATCGCCGGCGTCGACCCCGACATCCCCTGGCACATCAGCCGCTTCCACCCGGACTTCGAATATACCGACACCCCTCCGACGCCGGCCAAAACCTTGCGCCTGGCCGCTGAGATCGGGAAAAGGGAGGGCCTCCGCTACCTTTATATCGGGAACATGCTTGGCGAGTCCGAAGACACCCACTGCCCGACCTGCGGACACGTCCTCATCAGACGCCAGGGGTTCTTCGTCGCCGAGAACCGGATGACCGGGACGACGTGTCCCTTCTGCGCCGGCCCGATCGCGGGCGTTTTCGGCTGAGCCGCGTCGGAATCTTGGGCGTTCCGTACTTTTCACCAACCAGAAAATGGAATAAACTGAGCGTGAGGATTTGTGGACGCCTATCATAGGAGCGGGATGGCCGAGATGAAGAAATACGAAATTCTCCCCCACACCGCCGACGGGAAGTTCCGGGCTTATGGACGGACGCTCGAGGAGGCCTTCGTGAACGCGGCCCTGGCCACGGCTTCGCTCATGTGGGACTGGGCCCGGGTCGAGCCGAAGCTCACCCGGCCTTTCTGCGTCCGCGGCCGGGACAGGGAGCAGCTCCTCGTCAAGTTCCTCGGCGAGATCATCTATCTCCTCGACACCGAGCGGTTCCTGCTCGGTTCGGTGGCCGGCCTCGTCATCCGGACAGAAGGGGAAGACTGGCTCCTGGAGGCCGAATTCAAGGGCGACACCCTCTCCGACCGCCACGAGATCTACGGCGATGTCAAGGCCGTGACGTATAGCGATATGAAAATCGAGGAATGCGGCGGCTTCACCCTTCAGGTCGTCGTGGACATGTGAGGCGCGCCATGGAGCTCCGGAAGATCGGCGACAACGTCTGGGAGATCCCGAAGCAAGGAGAGATGAGAGTCCCGGCCCTCATCTATGCGTCCGCGAAGCTCCTGGCCGATATCAAGCATGACATGACCCTCGACCAGGCCCGGAACGTGGCCTGCCTGCCGGGGATCCAGCGCATGTCCTATGTCATGCCCGATGCCCACCAGGGTTACGGTTTCCCGATCGGCGGGGTCGCGGCCTTCGACCTCGACGAAGGCGTCATCTCGCCGGGCGGCGTCGGTTACGACATCAACTGCGGCGTGCGGCTCCTCCGGACGGATTATACGGAGAAGGATGTGACGGCCCGGAGGAAAGAGCTCCTTTCCGAGATCTTCAAGGAGGTCCCGGCCGGGGTGGGGAAGGGGGGCGTTACCAAGCTCAGCCGGAATGCCCTGAAGGACATCCTGGTCAAAGGGGCGGAATGGGCCGTCGAGAACGGCTATGGCACGAAAGAGGACCTCGAGCGCACGGAGGAATACGGCCGGATGAGGGAAGCGGACGGGGCCGCCGTGTCCGACCGGGCCATGGAACGGGGGATCCCGCAGCTCGGGACGCTCGGCGCCGGGAACCATTTCCTGGAGATCCAGAAGGTCCGAGAGATCTTCGACAAGTCGGCGGCTGCGGCCTTCGGGATCGAGGCCGAGGGCCAAATCCTGGTCATGATCCACTGCGGCAGCCGCGGCCTCGGCCACCAGGTCGCGACCGACTACATCGAGCTCATGGAGAACAAGTTCGGGACAAAGGGGCTTCCGGACCGCGAGCTGGTCAACGCGCCCTTCCGCTCCGAGCTCGGCCGGCGCTATTACCGAGCGATGTCGGCGGCCGTGAACTTCGCCTTCGCCAACCGGCAGATGATTGCCCACTGGGTCCGGGATGTCTTTGCCAAGGTCCTCGGAAGCTCGAAGGGGATGAGGCAGGTTTATGACGTCTGCCACAACGTGGCCAAAGTCGAGAAACATGTCGTCGGCGGGGAGCTCAGGGACCTCTGTGTCCACCGCAAGGGCGCGACCCGGAGCTTCGGGCCGGGGCGGCCCGAGATCCCGGAGGCCTACAGGTCCGCAGGCCAGCCCGTCATCATCCCCGGGAGCATGGGGACCGCCTCTTTTCTCCTAGTCGGGACGCCGGAGGCCGAGGAGCTGAGCTTCGGCTCCACGGCCCACGGAGCCGGCCGGGTCATGTCCCGCCACGAGGCCCTCCGACGGTTCCGCGGCGAGCAGATCCGGGACGACCTGGCCCGTCAGGGGGTCGAGCTCAAGTCCACGAGCTGGAAAGGCGTCGCCGAAGAAGCCTCGGCCGCCTACAAGGACGTGGACGAGGTTGTCCGCGTGTCGCAAGAAGTCGGGATCGGGCGCCTCGTCGCCAAGGTTGTGCCCGTCGGCGTCATGAAAGGATAGCAAAAGGGAGGGACTCGAAGGAACTCCCCCCTGTGTCCGCATGCGTGACTCACCAGGGCCTCTTCCTGATCGGTTCTTGACGGGAGGACCGGAATCCCAAGAGCTTGTTGGCCGTCAGACAGTTGAGGATATCCGCTTTTTCGAGCCAGGCCCGGCGGGCGATCCCGATGCCGAAGCGCATCATGGCCAGCCCCGCCGCGAAATGGGTGTCGGTTCCGAGGCTGATCTTGACGCCGTGCTCCTTGGCCTTCTTGAGGTGAAGCTCGTCGAGGTCCAGCCGGTCGTAGAACGCATTCAGCTCCAGCGCCTTCCCCGTTCTGGCCGCGCCCTCGATGACTTGATCGAGGTCCACGTCGTAGCCTTCCCGGCCCGAGATGAGCCGCCCCGTGGGGTGGGCGATCGTCCGGACGTGCGGATTTTCAAGCGCCTTGAGGATGCGCGCCGTGACGTCCTTCTTGAACCCGGAGTGAATCGCGGCGACCACGAAATCGAGTTTCGCCAGAATTCCGTCCGCGAAGTCCAGGGAGCCGTCGGCCAAGATATCGACCTCCGTCCCCTTCAGAATCCGGAAACCCTTGAGCTTCCGGTTGAGGGCGTCGATCTCCCGGATCTCGTCGAGGAGGCGCCGCTCATCAAGACCGTGGGCGTAGTGGGCCGCTTTGGAGTGGTCGCAGACGGCCACATAGGCGTAGCCGAGTTTCCGGGCGTGTTCGACGATTTCCTGAAGCAACATGTTCCCGTCGCTCGCTTTGGTGTGGACGTGGAGGTCGCCCCGGATGTCCGTGGGCTCGACGAGGCGGGGCAGGCGGCGGGCCATGGCCAGCTCCACCTCTCCCCGGTCCTCGCGCATCTCGGGCGGGATCCACGGCATGCCGAGGACCTTGTAGCAGTCTTCTTCCTCCCGGCCGGCCAGTCTCTTCGAACCCCGGAAGACGCCGTACTCGGAAATCTTTAGGCCCCTCTCCTTGGCCAGGCCCCGGAGCTTGATGTTGTGGGCTTTCGACCCCGTGAAATAAAGGAGGGCGGCGCCGTATGCCGCCGAATCCACGATCCGGAGGTCGACCTGGCGTTCGGTCCCCTCCGCCCGGACGACGATGGAGCCCTTGGTCTCGCCTTCGGCCAGGACGCGGATTGTCCCCGGGAAGCGGGTGAAAAGGCCGATGATCTGGGTGCCGTTCCTGCCGCAGGCGAGGATGTCGATGTCGCCGACCGTCTCTTTCATCCGGCGGAGGGATCCCGCGGCGGAGACCCGGCTGATCCCGGGGGCCTTCGAAAGATAGGCGATGACCTCGTCGGCGATGAGCGAGGCCTCGCAGATCGAAATCCGGCCGCTCACTCGGGCCCGGGTCTCGATCGCCTTCCGGATGTTCTCGACTTTCTTGTCGCCCATGCCGTAGAGGCCGGCCAGGGATCCGTCGGCGATCACGCGCTTGAGATCCTCGAGGTCCTTGACCCCGAGCTTCTCATGCATGAGATGGATGGTCTTTCCGCCGAGACCCTGCATCTCCAGGAGTCCGAGGAGGCCCTCCGGGACGTCTTTCATGACCTCCTGATACTTGGTCATCTTTCCCGTTTCGACGTATTCCTTAATCTTGCCCGCCAGGCCGCTGCCGATGCCGGGGATCGTTTCCAGCCGTCCTTGGCGGGCCACACTTTCGATGTCCTCGGTCATGTCCTGGAGAATACGGGAGGCCTTCCGGTAGGCCATGACCTTGAAGCCCGATTCGCCCTTAATTTCCAGGGCGTCGGCGATCCGGTCGAGAAGGTCGGCGATCTCCCTGTTCTTCATCAGATCTCCCCTTGGCTCTAGATTAGCCCAAGAGGAGGCGGGATTCAATGATTCCCGGTTGACATTTCGCCCGCCGGCTCTTAATTTAGAGGCACCCATGCGTGTTATCCTGGCCGGCTACAACGTCGACAGCGCCGTCATCGACGAGCTCAAGAAGAATTCCCCGCCCCGCGAGGACGTAACCCCCGAGACCTTGTCGGCTTCCTACGCCCGGATCTCGCGCGACCCCCGTCCGGCCGACGAGCTCCGGGCCGCGGCCCGGGCCGAGGTCGACCGGGCCCGCCGCTCGAACCAGACGATCATCTTCAAGATGGGCCATCACTCGGTAGCCGAGCACGCGGTCTTCAACTTCGACATCATCGGCGTCAGCCGGCTGGCCATCGAGGAGATCGAGCGCTTCCGGCTTTGTTCGTTCACGGAAAAATCCCAGCGTTACATCACGCTCGGGGAGGATTTCATCGTGCCGGAGGAAATCCGCCGGGCGGGGCTCGAGGAGCTTTTCACGGCCACGGTCAAGGCCCAGAACCTCCTCTATCACCGGTTCTATGAGCGGCTCCGTCCCCACGTCTTCGAGAAGTACCAGGAGCACGCGGCGAACCCCAAGAACCACTCCCTCCTCGACGGCTGGGCCAAAGAGGACGCCCGCTATATCGTCAGTCTTGCGACCCAGGGGCAGCTGGGCCTGACCGTCAACGCCCGTAACCTCGAGCTCCTCATCCGCCGTTTCGCCGCCAAGGAAAGCCGGGAGATCAACGACCTCAACGAAAGGCTCTTGGCCTTGGCCAGGCGAGTCGCGCCGTCCATCATCCTGTTCACGGAGGCGTCGGATTTCGACACCCGGGCGTACGGCGACGTCGGCCAGGCGGCGGATGAGATCCTTGCGGCCGGCCGGACGGGCCGGAGAAAAAATAGCCGCGCCGGCGTCGTCCTGGCCGGCGTCACGGCCGACGGAGACGACCGGATCCTGGCCGCCCTCCTGCACACCGTCTCCCAGGCCTCTTATGCGGAGTGCCTCGAACGGGTCAAGGCCGCCGGTGCGGCCCGAAGAAAAGACCTCGTCCGCCGGGCCTTCCGGTTGATGGAATTCTACGATTTCCCCCTCCGGGAATTCGAGCACGCCGACCTGACCTTTGACCTCATTGTTTCCGCGTCCTGCTTCGCCCAGCTCAAACGGCACCGGATGACGACCCTGACCCAGCAGCGCTATGACCCCTCCCTTGGCGTGACGGTTCCGCCCTCGCTGCAGGAAATCGGGGCCGAGCGCGAATTCCTGGAGATGATCGGCCGGACGAACGAGACCCACGCCGCCCTGGAGAAAGCTGTCGGCTCCGCCGCGGATTACGTCCTCACCAACGCCCACCGGCGCCGCGCTCTTCTCAAGCTGAATGTCCGGGAGCTCTATCACGTTTCGCGGCTTCGCGAGGACGCCTCGGCCCAATGGGAGATCCGGGCCGTGACCGCGGAGCTGTCCCGGCTGGCGAAAAGGGTCATGCCGCTCGCCGGCCTTCTCCTCGGGGGCAAGGATGCCTATCCCGGGCTCTACGCCCGGGTTTTCGGGACTCCGCCGAAAATGGCCCCGCCGAAGATCTTCGAGTAGGGCCTATTTCTTCAGCAGCTTAAAGGCATAATTCCAGTTGTCTGTCCGGATCGCGTTTTCCGTCCCTGACCACCCGGTCGCCACGACGGCCTTCATCGCCGACCGACGGAGGGGGAGGCTCCTTGAAATGTTCCGCTGAAACTAAATGATGAAGACGCGGCGCCCGCGGACCTCGATCCGGCCCTCGAAGTAGAGCCGGACGGCCTCGGGGTAGATCTTGTGCTCCTCGACGAGGATCCTGGCTGCCAGCGTTTCCTCGGTGTCGTCCTGGAGGACCGGGACGGCGGCCTGGAGGATGATCGGGCCCATGTCGACCTCGGCGGCGACGAAATGGACGGTGCAGCCCGAGAACCGAACCCCCCAGTCGATGGCCTTCTGCTGGACGTGGAGACCCGGGAAAGAGGGGAGGAGGGCCGGATGGATATTGACGATCCGGTATTTGTAGGCGTCGCAGAACTGCGACGTCAGGACCTTCATATATCCGGCGAGGCAGATGAGGTCGATCCCCCTTTCCTCAACCTCCCGCCCGGCGGCCTGATCGTAGTCTTCATGAGTCGCGAACAGCTTCGGGTTGAGGGACGACGTCTTGAGGCCCCATTCTTTCGCTTTGAGGAGGCCGGGCGCGTCCTCGTTGTTGCTGAGGACCAGGCCGACCTCCGCGTTGATCGCGCCGTGCCGGATGGCCTCCTGGATGGCCATGAAATTGGTACCCCGGCCGGAGAGAAAAACGGCGACCCGGCCCCGCTTCTTCGGGCTCCGGAATGCGACCTCGCTCATCATCCCTCCCGGCCACGAACCCTGTAGAATTTCGGGATGCCGTCTTTCCAGCGCCGGAACGCGTCCTCGACCGGAACTCGGATGAGGTCCCGCCCGCGGTGGCGAAGGACGATGTCCGCCCCGCCCGTCCGGCCGATGGCCGCGAGCTTGACCCCCGTCGTGCGGGCCAGCCCGCTCAGTCTGTCCAGGTCCGCCGGGCGGCAGGTCATGAGGATGCGGGATTGGGTCTCGCCGAAGGCCAGCGCGTCCGGCCGGATCGGGTCGTCGAGCTCGACGGCGCAGCCGGTGGGCCCCTGGCTATGGAAGGCGCACTCGGCCAGAGCGATGGCCAGTCCACCCTCCGAAAGGTCATGGGCTGACCGGACGAGGCCGACGTCGATCGCCTCCAGGCAGAACTCTTGGACGCGCTTTTCCCCCTCGAGGTCGATGCGCGGCGGCGTCCCCGTCTCGACCCGATGGACGACCCTCACGTATTCCGTGCCGCCGAGCTCCTCCCTGTTTTCACCGACGAGGAGGACGAGGTCGCCCTCGGCCTTGAAGCCGGGGCTGACGACTTTCCGGACGTCGTCGATGATGCCGACAATCCCCAGGACGGGGGTCGGGAAGATGGACACGCCCTCGGTGTCGTTGTAGAAGCTCACGTTGCCGCCCGTGACCGGGATCCCGAACGCCCGGCAGCCTTCCGCCAGGCCGTCGATGACCTGCTCGAACTGCCACATGACCTCCGGCTTTTCGGGATTCCCGAAGTTCAGGCAGTTCGTGACGCCGATCGGCCGGGCCCCGACGCAGGCCAGGTTTCGGCAGGCCTCGGCGACGGCGATCTTCGCGCCCGTGTTCGGGTCGAGCGAAGCATAGAGGGAATTGGAGTCCAGGGTCATGGCGATGGCCTTCTTTGAGCCCTTGATCCTCAGGACCGCGGCGTCCGCCCCGGGCAGGAGCACGGTGTTGACCTGGACCATGTGGTCGTACTGGCGGAAAACCCATTCTTTATCCGCGATCGTCGGCGAAGACAGGAGCCGGAAAAAGACGTCCTCGATATCGGCTGGGACGGGAAGCAAAGGCAGCCTGGCGCTCGACGGGGGACGGACGGGCGGCCGGCTGGGCCTCCGGTAGACCGGGCAGAGGTTGACGACCGCGTCGACGGGGATATCGACGACGACCTCTCCCTTGAAACGGACCCGGGCCTGCCCGCCCGCGGTGACGTGGCCGATGATCGGGGCGTCGAGGTCCCACTTCGCGAAGACCTCCTGGACCTTCTTGACGTTCTCCTTCGTGCAGACGAGAAGCATGCGCTCCTGGGATTCCGAGAGCATGATCTCGTACGGCGTCATCCCGGCTTCCCGCTGGGGGACGAGGTCGAGGTCGATCTCGATGCCCAGCCCGCTCTTGGCGGCCATCTCGGTCGTCGAGCAGGTCAATCCGGCCGCCCCCATGTCCTGGATGCCGAGAATGAGGCCCTTGTCCATGACCTCCAGGCAGGCCTCGACGAGGAGCTTCTCCTTGAAGGGGTCGCCGACCTGGACGTTCGGCCTCTTGTGTTCGGTTTCCTTGCCGAATTCCGCCGAGGCCATGGTCGCGCCGTGGATCCCGTCCCGGCCGGTCTTGGCCCCGACGTAGAGGACCGGGTTTCCGACGCCCTCGGCCTTGGCGAAGAAGATCCTCTCCTTTTTGGCCAGCCCCAGGCAGAAAACGTTGACCAGGGGGTTGGCGGCGTAGCATTCGTTGAAATAGACTTCCCCGCCGACGGTGGGGACGCCGATGGAGTTCCCGTAGCCCGCGATGCCCGAGACGACACCCTCCATGATGGCCCGGTTCTTCGGGTCGCTCGGCGGACCGAACCGGAGGGAGTCGAGGACCGCGATGGGCCGGGCGCCCATGGTGAAAATGTCCCTGAGGATCCCGCCGACGCCCGTGGCCGCGCCCTGGTAGGGCTCGATGTAGGACGGGTGGTTGTGGGACTCGATCTTGAAGACGATGACCTGACCGTCGCCGATGTCCAGGACGCCGGCGTTTTCGCCGGGCCCCTGGACGACGTGCCGGCCCTCGGTCGGGAGCTTCCTGAGGTGGACCTTGGAGCTCTTGTAGCCGCAATGCTCGGACCACATGACGGAGAAGATGCCGAGCTCGGTCAGGTTCGGCTCTTTGCCGATGAACTCGACGATCCGCCGGTACTCCTCTTCGGTCAGGTTGTGCTGGGCGATGGTCTTGGGGTCAATCATGGCGGGCCTTTTTCCCGGCGGCTTTGGCCCGAGGCGGCCGTCGGGCGCCGAGACTCCGGACGAGGGATTCGAAGATGACGCGGCCGTCCTCGCTGCCGAGCAGGGCCTCGGAGGCCCTCTCCGGATGGGGCATGAGCCCCAGGACGTTGCCCTCCTTGTTCGCGAGCCCCGCGATATTGTGGAGGGAGCCGTTGACGTTGGCCTCCTCGGTCACGTTCCCGCCGGCGTCGCAATAGCGGAAGACCACCTGCCGGTTCTTCTCGATGCCGGCGAGGGTCCGGGGCGGGGCGTAGTAGTTGCCGTCGAAATGGGCGATCGGGATCCGGAGGATCTGGCCGGCTTTCCCGGCCCGAGTGAACGCCGTCCGGTCGTTCTCGACCCGGATGTGGACGTGCTGGCAGAGGAACTTCAGGTTCTTGTTCCGGAGCATGGCGCCGGGGAGAAGGCCGAGCTCGAGGAGGACCTGGAAACCGTTGCAGATGCCCAGGACGAGTCCTCCCTTACGGGCGAAGGCCTTGACCTCTTTCATGAGAGGGGAGAAGCGGGCGATGGCGCCGGACCGGAGATAGTCGCCGTAGGAGAACCCGCCGGGCAGCACGACGCAGCTCACCTCCTGGAGGTCGTGGTCCTTGTGCCAGAGCATGACCGTATCCTGCTTCATGACGTTCTTGAGGACATGGAACGTGTCGAAGTCGCAGTTGGATCCGGGGAATTGGACGACGCCGAACCTCATGGTCATTTTCCCGACGGGGCCTTGATGAACTCCCAGGTGTACTTTTCGATGATCGGGTTGGCCAGGACCTTGTGGGTGATCTCGGCCACGACCGCCTCGGCCTCTTTCCGCCCGACCCCGTCGAGCTCGATCTCGAAGACCTTGCCCTGCCGGACGTCCTTGACGGCGGCGTAGCCCATGGTATGGAGGGCATTCTTGACGGTCTGGCCCTGGGGGTCGAGGACGCTGTCCTTGAACGAAACGAGGATCCTAACTCTCATCGGCGAAAACCCTTTCAAAAATGTAATCGATCTTGTCGAGATAGGGAACGAGTGAGAAACAGCGGGCGATGTCCGACGGCCTGAGGACCCGGGTCACGTCGGGGTCGGAGGCGATGAGCTCGCGGAAATCGCGGCCCTCGTTCCAGGCCCGGAGGCTGTTTCTCTGGACGACCTGGTAGGCGTCCTCCCGGGTCATCCCTTTCTTGGTCAGGGCCAGAAGGACGCTCTGGGAGAAGATGAGGCCGCGGGTGGCGTCGATGTTGGCCCTCATCCGGTCGGGGTGGACGTTCCAGTTCCTGATGATGTCGATGATCTCGGCCAGAAGGAAATCGGTCAAGATGAAGGAGTCGGGGAAAACGACGCGCTCGGCCGAGGAATGGGAGATGTCCCTCTCGTTCCAGAGGACCACGTTCTCGAGCCCGACCTGGGCGTTGGCCCTGATGAGCCGGGCCAGCCCTGAGATCCTCTCGGAGCGGACGGGGTTCTTTTTATGGGGCATGGAGGAGGACCCCTTCTGGCCCTTGGTGAAGGGCTCTTCGACCTCCCCGACCTCCGTCCTCTGCAGATGGCGGATCTCGACGGCGAATTTTTCGACCGAGGAGGCGAGGAGGGCGAGGGCGGACAGAACTTCCGCGTGGCGGTCCCGCTGGAGGACCTGGGTCGAGACCCTGGCGGGCTCCAGCTTGAGCTTCCGGAGGGCTAGGACCTCCACCCGGGGATCCAGGTGAATGTACGTCCCGACGGAGCCGGAGATCCGGCCGACCGAGATCACTCGGACGGCTTCTTCCAGGCGCCGGATATGCCGCTTGACCTCTTCGTACCAGACGAGGATTTTGAAGCCGAACGACACCGGCTCGGCGTGGATACCGTGGGTCCGGCCGATGCAGGCCGTCTTCTTGAACTTGATCGCCTGTCTCTTCAAGAGCCCCCGGAGCTCCCGGAGCTCGCGGAGGATTTTTTCGAGGGATTCGCGGATAAGGAGCGACAGGGCGGTGTCGACGATGTCATAGGACGTCAGGCCGAGGTGGATGTGCCGGGAGCTCGGCCCGACCCTTTCCGCGACCGAGGACAGGAAGGCGATGATGTCGTGCTTGACGACCTTCTCGATCTCGTCGATCCGGGCGACCGAGAATCCCGCCTTGCGCTGGATGTCCCGCAGGGCGGGTTTGGGGATCTTCCCCAGGCGGGCCCAGGCCTCGCAGACGGCGATCTCGACTTCGAGCCATTTCCGGTACTTGTTATCATCCGTCCAGACGGCGCCCATCTCGGGGCGGGTGTAGCGTTCGATCATGGCCTCATACCTCTCCAAGGGGAAGGCTGAATCATAGCAGCACCTCGAAGGCCTTGTCAATGAAATCAGGGCAGATTCAAGGGATAGCTTCCTTTCAGGAGATGATCAGCTCGGGGGATTCCCTCCGGCAGGGAGCGGATTCTGAGAAGCGACCAACAGAAGTGCGGCGGAGCAGCCTCGAAGCCGCACTTCTGGGAAATATCCGAATCGAGTCTCGGACTTTTTCTGGGCGGCTCCGGGAACACCCCCTGCGCGATTCTCTTCTAAGCGCTATCCCTTGAAATTGCCTGAAGGATATCTGTCTAAGAGTCAGATTATTGCAGATTCCCTGGGTTGCCAAGGTTTAGGTATAATGGATGTCTAAAGATGTGAGGATGAGATGGATGAGCGTCCGGACGATGCCCTCGTGGAGGAGGCCCGCCGGGGGAAAAGGGAGGCTTTCTCCGAGCTCGCCCGGCGCCACCAGCAGAGGATCTACGGGCTTATCTACGGCATGACGAGGAACCGTTCGGACGCCGACGACCTGTGCCAGGAGGTATTCTTGACGGCCTTCAGATCGATCCCGGGCTTCCACGGGAGATCGAGCTTCTCCACGTGGGTCTACCGGATCGCCGTCAACGCCTCGCTGAATTTTCTGAAGAAGAGAGATCGGGAGAGGGCGCGGGCCGGGTTTCACGAGAACCTCCCCGAAAGAGACGGGAGTAAGGCCGCTGCCTCATCGCCCGAAATCAGCGCGGTCCGAAACGAACTCCAGGATCGCATCGAGGACGCCGTCGGGTCCCTCCCGCCGCTTTTCAAGGCGTCGTTCCTCCTGGTCGCGGGCCAGGGTCTAAGCCATGCGGAAGCCGCCCGTGCCCTCGGCTGTTCGGAAAACACGGTCTCCTGGCGGATGCACAAGGCCCGGAAGATGCTCCAGGCCAGGCTCAGGGCTTTTTTGAACGAGGTCGGATCATGAGCTGCGGGATATGGAAGAAACGGATCTCCGACGCCCAGGACGGGTCCCTGTCCGGGAAACGGGCCGTCCGGCTCGAACGCCATCTCGAGGAATGCGTTTCCTGCCGCGCTTACAGGGATGACCTGGACCGGCTGGGGAAAGGGGCCAAAGGCCTGGCCGACCCCGGGTTGGCTCCCGGGGAGTGGGAGGATTTCGGCCGCAGGCTGGGATCCCGGCTGGCCGTAGCCTCGGCCTCCCGCGAGGCCGGCGGCCGTCGGGATGACGAACGGGGAGAGGCTCGGGCCATGGCGCACCCGCCCGTCTTTTGGGCCTGGGCCCGGGCCGGAGTGGGCTTCCTCCTCCTGGCTTTCGTCGTGGCGTATTTCGCGGTCCTGCGTCCCCGCCGTGCCCAGGAACCGGTATCCATTTCTTTCGAGGATTCCGTCGCGCAGGTCATCGGCGAGATCGGGCCGGATCCCGAGCTCGAACGCTCGTTCAACAGGGAGATCGTGGTCTCGATCAACGAAGCCGCGGGGGATCACTCCGAAACGAGCGCCATCCGCTTCGACGATAATCCCTTGCTCTGGGAGGGGATGAGCGAAGAGGACCTGCGCTTCATTGAATCCGAATTGCGGAAAGAACAAGGTCATGGAGGTCCGACATGAGAACGAAGAGGATCATCATTTTGCTCTTGGCGTGCCTTGCTTTGCCGACCTGGGCTGCCGCCCGTCCCCTCCAGGGCGACCCTCAAACCCGGGCCAGGCTCAGGGAGAACATCAACACTCTCCGGCTCCTCCGGATGACCGAGGCCCTCGACCTGACGGAGGCCCAGACGGCCAGGCTGTTCCCCGTCCTGAACCGGATCGAAAAGGAGAAGGCCGAGCTCCAGCGGCGGATGGGGATCGAGATCCGGGACCTCCGGGCGGCCCTCGACAAAAGCCCGGTCCAGGACGCGGATATCCTGGCCCTCGTCCGGAGGGTCAAGGAGATCCGGCAGTCGGTCCAGCAGAAAGACGAGGAGCTCGAGGCCCTGCTCGACGAGAACCTGACTCCGGTCCAGAAGGGCCGCTATCTCCTCTTCCTGGTGGACTTTGCCAGGGGGCTGGGGGAGAAGCTCAACCGGGCCCGGCAGATCAGGGGGAAAAATTAACGTAAGGTCTTGACAAGAAACGGGGATTCCTATAACATAGCCATTGCGATTCTGTCTATTTCAGACTAACTCTCTGAAAAAGAACAACTTCGAGCTCGAGGAGAAAGTTTTTTTATTTTTCAGCTCTTCTTCTGTACTTCCACGCGAACGCGCACGACGGAGTTTGTCACGAATGACGGCACGCCAGCGTAGCTCAGCAGGTAGAGCGGCTGATTTGTAATCAGCGGGTCAGGGGTTCGAATCCCTTCGCTGGCTTAGCAGCGGCGATTGAACGGGTGATCGGACGGCGGAATAACCTTACCGCGACGGATGGATGTTCATTTCAGACAATCGAGGCTTTCGAGGATGGTTCATACGCTGGGCAGGTTCCAGAGTGGCCAAATGGGGCGGGCTGTAAACCCGCTGCGGAAACGCTTCGGAGGTTCGAATCCTTCCCTGCCCATTTCCGCGGGAATAGCTCAGTTGGTAGAGCGTCAGCCTTCCAAGCTGAATGTCGCGGGTTCGAATCCCGTTTCCCGCTCTTTCACGAGCTTGTCGGGCCCAAGTAGCTCAGTTGGCAGAGCACGTCCTTGGTAAGGACGGGGTCACCAGTTCAATTCTGGTCTTGGGCTTTCATGATCGCAGACGGTGGTCCTCAAAGATAGGGCCTCGGGAGGTGTGAGAGAATGGCCAAGAGGAAGTTCGAAAGAACGAAACCTCACGTCAACATCGGCACGATCGGCCATGTGGACCATGGCAAGACGACGTTGACCTCGGCCATCACCCGCGTCCTGTCGAAGGCCTACGCCGGGATCGAGTTCCGGGCCTACGACCAGATCGACAATGCCCCCGAGGAGCGCGAGCGGGGGGTGACGATCAACATCGCCCACATCGAGTACGAAACGGCGAAACGGCATTACGCCCACATCGACTGCCCGGGCCACGCCGACTACATCAAGAATATGATCACCGGGGCCGCCCAGATGGACGGCTCGATCCTGGTCGTGGCCGCCGACGACGGCCCGATGCCGCAGACGCGGGAGCACATCCTGCTGGCCCGGCAGGTCAACGTCCCGGCCATCGTCGTCTTCCTGAACAAGGTGGACCTCGTCGGCGACCCGGAGATTCTCGACCTCGTCGAGCTCGAGATCCGGGATCTCTTGACGAGGTACGGGTTCCCCGGAGCCCGGACGCCGATCATCCGGGGGTCCGCACTCCTCGCCATGCAGTCCGACGGCGACCCCGCGAACGAGTGGAACCGGAAGATCCTCGAGCTCATGGACGCGGTCGACACGTTCATCCCGGACCCCGTCCGGGCCGTGGACCTGCCGTTCCTGATGCCGATCGAGGACGTCTTCACCATCTCGGGCCGCGGCACGGTCGTGACGGGGCGGGTCGAACGGGGGAGGGCCGCCGTCAACGAAGAGGTGGAGGTCGTCGGCTTCGGCGAGACGAAGCGCAAGGTCATCACCGGCGTCGAGATGTTTCGCAAGATCCTCGACGAGGGGATGGCCGGCGACAACGTCGGCGTCCTGCTGCGGGGCACGGACAAGGACGAGGTCGCCCGCGGCATGGTCCTGGCGAAGCCCGGGTCGATCCAGCCGCACCGGAGGTTCCGGGCGGAGATCTACGCCCTGAAAAAGGAAGAGGGCGGGCGGCACACGCCGTTTTTCATGGGCTATCGGCCCCAGTTCTATCTCCGGACGACCGACGTGACCGGCTCGGTCAAGCTCGTGGACGGCGTCGAGATGGTCATGCCGGGCGACAGCGTGAACCTGGAGATCGAGCTGATCACGGACGTGGCCATGGAGAAGGCCCTGCGGTTCGCGATCCGCGAAGGCGGGCGGACGGTCGGGGCCGGCACCGTCACCGAGGTCCTGGGTTAGGGGCCGGAGGACGGAGAGGAATATCCGAGGGAAGGTTCGAACATGCGGGAGATGATCACGCTTCAATGCGGCGAGTGCAAGCGCCGGAATTATTCTTCGACAAGGAACAAGAAAAAGCAGACGGACAAGCTCGAGATCAAGAAGTACTGCCCGTTCTGCCGGAAGCACACGCTTCACAAGGAAGTCAAGTGAGGGACCGGTGAGGAGAGAGGGACAGGTGAGTAGCTCAATTGGTAGAGCAGCGGTCTCCAAAACCGCAGGTTGCGGGTTCGAGCCCTGCCTCACCTGCCATGCTTTCTCCGGCCGGCCGGAACGGGTCCGGCCGGGGGACGCTCTGCGAGGGCCAAGCCATGAATGACAAGATTCGCTGGCACAAACGGTTCGGGAACTTTTTGAAGGACGTCAGGTCGGAGCTCAAAAAGGTCACCTGGCCTTCCCGGAACGAGGTCTACAGCACGACCATCGTCGTCATCGCGGCGACGATCTTCTTCGGCTTCTACCTCTTTTTCTGGGACGTCATCTTCACCTGGCTCCTCGGCAAGGTCCAGTCCCTGTTCGGCTAATTAGATTAAGGATACAGGCGATGGCAAAAAACTGGTATGTCGTTCATACCTACTCGGGTTTCGAGAAGTTCGTGGCGGAGACCATCAAGCAGAAGGCCGCCGAGGTCCACTTGGAGGACCAGGTCGGGCAGATCATCATCCCGACCGAGGACGTCATCGAGATCCGGGCGGGGAAAAAGGTCGTCTCCACGAAGAGGTCTTATCCGGGCTACATCCTCGTTGAAATGGAGATGAACGATGAGAACTGGCTGATGATCCGCCAGGTCCCCAAGGTCACGGGCTTCGTGGGGTCCGGGCGGACGCCCACGCCCCTGACCAAAAAGGACGTCAGCCAGATCGTAGAGCATATGGAGACCACCTCGGAGAAACCCAAGCCCAAGCACTCGTTCGATAAGGGCGAGGCCGTCCGGATCATCGACGGCCCCTTCTTCAACTTCAACGGGATCGTTGAGGAGGTCAACCACGAGCGGAGCACCATGAAGGTCCTCGTCACTATCTTCGGTCGATCGACGCCCGTGGAGCTCGAGTTCCTGCAGGTGGAAAAGCTTTAGGAGGACGAGATGTCGAAAGAAGTCATTGCGAAGATCAAGCTCGAGATCGTGGCGGGCCAGGCGAGCCCCGCCCCCCCCGTCGGCCCCGCCCTCGGCCAGCACGGCGTCAACATCATGCAGTTCGTCCGCGAGTTCAACGACCGGACGGGCAAGATGGACGAAGGGACCGTCGTCCCGGTCCTGATCACCGTCTTCAAGGACAAGTCGTTCAATTTCCTCATCAAGACGCCCCCGGCCTCCTACCTCCTGAAGAAGGCGGCCGGCATCGCCAAGGGCTCCGGGGCGCCGAACAAGGACAAGGTCGGGAAGGTCACCTGGAAGCAGATCGAGGACATCGCCCGGACGAAGCTCCCCGATCTCAACGCCTACGATATCGAGGCGGCCAAGAAGATCATCGAAGGGACCGCTAAAAACATGGGATTGGAGATCGTCAGTGAGTAAGCGCGGCAAGAACTACGTCAAGGCCAGAGAGGTCAAGGGACAAGAGGTCCGGGAGTACTCCGTCGAGGAGGCCGTCGCCCTCCTCAAGAAGGCCCACTACGCCAAGTTTGACGAGTCGGTGGACGTGTCCGTCCGGCTGGGCATCAACCCCAAGTACTCGGACCAGATGGTCAGGGGCACGATCGTCCTGCCCCACGGCACGGGCAAGACCAAGAAGATCTGCGTCATCGCGGCCGGCGAGAAGATCAAGGAGGCCGAAGAGGCCGGGGCCGATCACGCCGGAGGCGAGGAGCTTATCGAAAAGATCGCCGGCGGCTGGATCGACTTCGACGTCGTCATCGCCACCCCGGACGTCATGCGCGGGGTCGGAAAGCTCGGCCGGATCCTGGGGACCAAGGGCCTGATGCCCAACCCCAAGTCCGGCACGGTGACTTTCGACATCAAGAAGGCCGTCGCCGAGACCAAGGCCGGCAAGGTCGAGTTCCGCGTGGACAAGACCAGCATCGTCCACACCACGGTGGGGAAGGTGTCTTTCCCCGAGGCCAAGCTCGCGGAGAACGTCCAGACCTTCATCCAGGCCATCGTCCACGCCAAGCCGCCGGCCGCCAAGGGCAAGTACATCCGGAGCATGTTCATCTCGTCGACCATAGGGCCGTCGTTCAAGATCTCCGAGGATATCTTAGAGAAATAGGAGAGAGCGTCGTGAAGAAGGAAACGAAGGGACAAGTCATCAAGGCTCTCGAGGGCATCGCCGACGCCAACAGCACATACTACCTGGTGGACTTCAAGCGGATGAAGGTGTCCCAGGCCGTGGAGCTCCGCAAGGTCCTCCGGAAGAACGCCTACACCTACAAGGTGGTCAAGAACAGACTGGCCCTGCGGGCTCTCAGCCGGCGGGCCCCGGCCGAGCTCAAACCGTTCTTCGAGAAACCCACGGCGATCGCCTTCGCCGCCCAGGACCCCATCGGGCTGGCCAAGATCCTCAAGGATTACTCCGCCCAGGGCAAGGTCCTGGCGGTCAAGGCCGGTGTCGTCGAAGGCCAGTACATGGCCCCGGAGCGGTTCGACGAGCTCGCCCGGCTCACCTCCCGCAACGATCTCATCGGGAAGATCGGGTTCATGATCGCCTCGCCGCTTGTCCGGCTCATGCGGACCCTCCAGGCCCCCCTGGGGAACATGGGGAGCCTGCTGAGCCAGCTCGGGACCAAGAAACAGGACGGGAAATAATCGATAGAGGTCGATACGACCCAAGACCAAATAAAGGAGATTCGTGACATGGAAAAACTCACCAAGGAACAGTTTTTCGCGCATCTGGACAGCCTGACGATTCTGGAGCTCTCGGACTACATCAAGGAGTTCGAAACCCGGTACGGCATCAGCGCCGCCGCGGCCCCCGTTATGATGGCCGGCGGTGCCACCCCCCAGGCCGAGGCCAAGCCCGCCGAGGAGAAGACCGAGTTCAACGTCATCCTGAAGTCCATCGGCGACAAGAAGATCAACGTCATCAAGGTCGTCCGCGAAGTGACCAGCCTCGGGCTCAAGGAAGCCAAGGACCTCGTCGACGGCGCGCCGAAGTCGCTCAAAGAGGGCGTGACCAAGGAAGAGGCCGAGTCCATCAAGGCCAAGTTCGCCGAAGTCGGAGCCGTCATCGAGCTCCAGTAAATCGCAGGGCCCGGTTGGCTGATCATCCATTTTCATAAAATGGACTCAGGACACGAAAAGCTCTTATCAAGAGAGTGAGCATGCTAACAGAACCTAAAATTTCTTCTCGCGAGAGGGTCGATTTTTCGAAGATCGGTCAGGTCTTCCCGATGCCCAACCTCCTGGACATCCAGACCCAGTCGTACGCCGAGTTCCTCCAGATGGAGCTCCTGCCCGAGGAGCGCAAGGAAACGGGCCTCCAGGCGGCCTTCAAGGACGTCTTCCCCATCTCCGACTTCAAGGAGACGACGGAGCTCGAATTCCTCGGCTACTCGATCGGAACGTGGGAGTGCAAGTGCGGGCGGCTCAAGGGCGTCGAGAACTCGCGGGCCAAGTGCAACGCCTGCGGGACCCTCCTGCCGGCCGACGTCGAGCTCACCGAAAAGGAGATGTGCCCGTACTGCGGGGCGATGCGGAAGATCGAGATCCCTCTCTGTGACCACTGCGGAGACCGGGTGGGCCTCAAGATCAAGTACAGCCCCATGGAGTGCATCCAGAAGGGCTACACGTACTCCGTCCCCCTCAAGCTCAAGGTCCAGCTCGTGTCCTGGGAAAAGGACGCCACCACCAAAACCAAGCGGCTCAAGCACATCAAGCAGCAGGAAGTCTATTTCGGCGACATCCCGCTCATGACGGAGAAGGGGACGTTCATCTTTAACGGGATCGAACGGGTTGTCGTCAGCCAGCTCCAGAGGTCGCCGGGCGTGTTCTTCCGTCCGGCCGAAGCCAAGGGCTTCTTCATCGCCAAGCTCATCCCTTACCGCGGGGCGTGGGTTGAGTTCGAGCACGATTCCAAGAGCCTCCTCTGGGTCCGCCTCGACCGCAAGAAGAAGTTCCTGGCCACCGTGTTCCTGAGGGCCCTGGGCTTCGGCTCCGACGAGGAGATCCTCAAACTCTTCCACAAGTCCTACAAGGTCATCGTCGAGGACGGGAAGCCGTGCTGGGAAGTGTCCGAAAGCCTCGTCGGTAAGACCCCCGCCGAGGAGGTCATGGACGCGCGGGGCCGGAAAGTCCTGGCCCCGGGCAAGAAAAAGATCACCCGGCAAGTCTGCCAGGCCCTGATCGACGCCAAAGTGGCCCGGATCCCCCTCCTCAAAAAAGAGCTCCAGGGGGCCTCCTCCCTCAGCGGGATCAAGGGTAAGGTCCGGGTCAACGAGGAGATCGGCGACGTCCAGCTCGACCTCCTCATCGGCCGCGGCGAGCCCTTCGAGGTCTTCTACCCCGAAGAGGACCGGGCCGGCCAGATCATCGTTTCGACGCTGCGGAAGGACCTCCGGAAGGACCGCCCGGCGGCCCTCGGCGAGATCTACCGAAAGCTGAGGCCGGGCGAACCGCACACCCAGGAGAGCGCCCAGAACCTCTTCAATAACCTCTTCTTCAATCCCCAGAAGTACAACTTCTCCCGGATCGGCCGCCTCAAGTTCAACATCAAGCTCGGGCTCGAGACGCCCATGGACGAGAAGACCCTGTCCCCCCAGGATTACATCCAGGTCATCAAGTACCTCCTGAACCTCCGTCACGGGGAGGGGATGACGGACGACATCGACCACCTGGGCAACCGGCGCGTCCGGTCCGTGGGCGAGCTCGTCGAGAACGCTTTTCGGATCGGGCTGACGCGGATGGAGCGGACCATCAAGGAAAAGATGACCATCACCGCCGACCTGGCCGCGGCCATGCCCCAGGACCTCCTCAATTCCAAGCCCGTGATCGCGGCCCTCAAGGAATTCTTCGGCAGCTCCCAACTCTCCCAGTTCATGGATCAGATCAACAGCCTGGCCGAGATCACCCACAAGCGGCGCCTGAGCGCCCTCGGGCCCGGCGGCCTCAGCCGGGAGCGGGCCGGTTTCGAAGTCCGCGACATCCAGACGTCCCACTACGGGAGGATCTGTCCCGTCGAGACCCCGGAAGGCCCGAACATTGGCCTGATCTCCTCCCTCAGCTGTTATGCCCGGGTCAACGACTACGGCTTCATCGAGACGCCCTACCGGAAGGTCAAGAACGGGCGGATCATCGACTACGTCAAGGTTCTCCACCCGGGGAGCACCGACTACAAGGTCGGGGACATCATCGAGAAGGACGAGATGCTCAAGGCCGTCGAGAAGCTCAAGGCGGAGAAGGCCCGGCAGCTCCCCATCCTGCAAGCCTACAGCTTCTACCTCACCGCCTGGGAAGAGGAGAAATACAACATCGCCCAGGCCAACGCAGCGGTCGACGAGCGGGGGCGGTTCGTCACCGACCTCGTCAGCGCCCGCGAGCGCGGAAACTTCAAGGTCATCCCCAAGGACCAGATCCACTTCATTGACGTTTCGCCCAAGCAGCTCGTGTCCCTTTCGGCCGCCTTGATCCCGTTCCTCGAGCACGACGACGCCAACCGGGCCCTCATGGGATCGAACATGCAGAGGCAGGCCGTCCCGCTCATCCGGCCCGAGGCGCCGCTCATCGGCACCGGGATCGAGGGCCTGGTGGCCGTCGGCTCCGGCGACGTGGTCGTCTGCCGGCGGTCCGGGGTTGTCGAGTTCGTGGACGCGGAACGGCTCCTCGTCCGCGTGGACGAGAAGGAAAACCCGCGCAACTACGAGGTCGGCACGGACCTCTACATCCTGACCAAGTTCCTCCGGACCAACCAGAACACCTCCACTAACCACCGGCCCATCGTCCGGAGGGGCGACAGGGTCCTGAAGGGCCAGGTCCTGGCGGACAGCTCCTGCTCGGACGGGGGAGAGCTGGCCCTCGGCCGGAACGTCCTCTGTGCCTTCATGCCCTGGAGAGGGTACAACTACGAGGACGCGATCATCGTCAGCGAAAAGCTGATCAAAGGCGACATCTTCACCTCCCTCCACATCGTCGAGGAGACGATCGAGGCCCGCGACACCAAGCTCGGCCCCGAAGAGATCACCCGCGACATCCCCAACGTCCCCGAGAACCTCCTCCGCAACCTGGACGAGAACGGCATTGTCCGGATCGGGGCCCACGTCAAGTCCGGCGATATCCTCGTCGGCAAGGTGGCGCCGAAGGGCGAGACCCAGCTGTCCCCCGAGGAGAAGCTCCTCAAGGCGATCTTCGGCGAGAAGGCCCTCGACGTCAAGGACGCCTCGCTCTACTGCTCCCCCGGCGTCGAGGGGACGATCATCGACGTCCGGATCTTCTCGCGCCGGGGCATCGAGAAGGGCCCCCGGGCCAAGGCCATCGAGAAGGACGAGATCGCCAAAATGAAGCGGAACCTGGACGATGAGATCGTCATCCTGGAAAACGAGAAGTGGCAGAAGGTCAAAGCCCTCCTCAAAGGCGAGGTCGTCGACAAACCCCAGAAGGTCGCCGGGATGACCTTCGAAAAAGGGACGAAGCTCACCGAGAAGATCCTCGACGAGCTCTCCTTCGATGAGGCCATCAAGCTCAAGCTGACCGAGAACGGGGACATCGACAAGGAGATCAAGGACCTCGACAAGAAGGTCAAGAGGCAGATCGAGGCCCTCCGCGCCGTCTTCAAGGATAAAGTCGACAACCTGAAGAAAGGCGACGAGCTGGCCCCCGGGGTCATCCAGGCCATCAAGGTCTTCATCGCCATGAAGCGCAAGCTCTCCGTGGGCGACAAGGTCTCCGGCCGCCACGGGAACAAAGGTATCGTCGCCAAGATCGTCCCCGAGGAGGACATGCCACGACTGCCCGACGGGACGCCGGTCGAGATCGTCCTCAACCCCCTGGGCGTTCCGTCCCGCATGAACGTCGGCCAGATCCTCGAAACGCACGCCGGCTGGGCCGCGCGGACCCTGAACCTCTGGCTCTCGACGCCCGTTTTCGACGGCGCGAAGGAGAACGAGATCAAGAAGCTCCTCAAAGAGGCCGGACTGCCGGAATCCGGCAAGACCCCTCTCTACGACGGCGTGGGGGGCGAGTTCCTCGACCAGGAAGTGACCGTCGGCTACATCTACATGATGAAGCTCTACCACCTGGTCGACGACAAGATCCACGCCCGCTCGACGGGCCCTTACTCCCTCATCACTCAGCAGCCCCTGGGCGGAAAGGCCCAGTTCGGCGGCCAGCGGTTCGGCGAGATGGAGGTTTGGGCCCTCGAAGCGTACGGCTGCGCCTACACCCTCCAGGAGCTCCTGACGGTCAAGTCCGACGACGTGGAAGGGCGGGCCAAGATCTATGAGGCCATCGTCAAGGGAGATCTGGAATTCACGCCGGGCCTTCCCGAGTCCGTGAACGTCCTCATCCGCGAGCTCCAGAGCCTCTGCCTGAACGTCGAGCTCGAGAAGGGCGACAAGGAAGAAGTCTTGCCTTGGGGGATCGCCGTCCCCCAATCCGGAAAAGGAGAATCCTAATGGATATCAGGCCGCCGATGGGTCCGAGACCGAAGCCCGATTTCGACCGGGTCCGGATCAGCATCGCCTCCCCCGAAAAGATCAAGAGCTGGTCCTGGGGCGAGGTGACCAAGCCCGAGACCATCAACTACAGGACCTTCAAGCCCGAGAAGGACGGCCTTTTCTGCGCCAAGATCTTCGGCCCCATCAATGACTTCGAATGCCTCTGCGGCAAGTACAAGAGGATGAAATACCGGGGCATCATCTGCGAGAGGTGCGGCGTCGAAGTGACCAAGTCCAAGGTCCGCCGCGAGCGGATGGGCCACATCCTGCTGGCCTCGCCCGTCGCCCACATCTGGTTCTTCAAGAGTCCCCCGAGCCGGATCGGGCTGGTCCTGGACCTGTCGATCAAGGACCTGGAGAAGGTCCTCTATTTCGAGTCTTACATCGTCATCGATCCCGCCGATACCCCGCTCAAGGAAAAACAGCTCCTGAACGAGGAGGAGTTCAAGGACGCCCAGGAAAAATACGGCGACAAGTTCGAGGCCTCGATCGGCGCCGAGGCCATCAAGGTCCTCCTCGAGAAGATCAACATCCAGAAGGAGGCCGACCGGCTGAGGAAGCTGATGAAGAAGGAGACCTCCCAACAGCGGAGGCTCCGTTACGCCAAACGCCTGCGGGTCTTCAAGGCCCTCAAGCGGTCGGGCAATCGCCCCGAGTGGATGGTTCTGGACGTCATCCCGGTCATCCCGCCCGACCTCAGGCCTCTCGTCCGGCTGGACGGCGGCCGTTTCGCCACCTCCGACCTCAATGACCTCTACCGGAGGGTCATCAACCGCAACAACAGGCTTAAGAAGCTCATCGAGCTCAAGGCCCCCGAGCTCATCATCCGCAACGAGAAGCGGATGCTCCAGGAAGCTGTAGACGCCCTCTTCGACAACGGGAAGCGCGGCCGGGTCCACCTCGGAGCCAACCGGCGGCCTCTCAAGTCCCTGAGCGAGGCCCTCCGCGGCAAGCAGGGGAGGTTCCGCCAGAACCTGCTCGGCAAGCGGGTGGACTACTCGGGCCGGTCCGTCATCGTCGTCGGTCCCGAGCTCAAGCTGAACCAGTGCGGGCTTCCCAAGAAGATGGCCCTCGAGCTATTCAAGCCTTTTATTTTCAACAGGTTGGAAAAGGAGGGGCTCGTCCCGAGCGTTAAAGTCGCCCGCGAGTGGCACGAACAGGAGCGGCCCGAAGTCTGGGACTACCTGGAGGAGGTCGTCCGGGAGCACCCCATCCTCCTCAACCGCGCGCCCACCCTTCACCGGCTGGGCATCCAAGCCTTCGAACCACTTCTCGTCGAGGGCAAGGCCATCCAGATCCATCCCCTGGTCTGCGCCGCTTTCAACGCCGACTTCGACGGGGACCAGATGGCCGTCCATATCCCGCTTTCCGTGGAGGCCCAGATCGAGGCCCAGACCCTGATGCTCTCGACGAACAATATCTTGTCTCCCGCCCACGGCCGGCCCCTGACCATCCCGAGCCAGGACATGGTCCTGGGCTGCTATTACCTAACCCTGGAAAAGAGGGGCCAGAAAGGGGAGGGCCGCATCTTCGGCCGGCCCGAGGAAGTCCTGCTGGCCCTGGAAAACAAGGCGATCTCGCTCCAGAGCGCCGTCAAGCTGCGCTTCACGGGGTCTTTCATGAACCTGGCCACCTACTACGACGACCAGGCCGTCATGACCTGCCCCGTCCAGGAGATCGCCGGGGAGCTCATCGAAACGACCCCGGGCCGGATCATCTTCAACGGCGTCCTCCCCAAGGGCGTCCCTTATGTCAACGGCATGGTCCGGAAGAAGGGCCTCGAGAACCTCGTCTTTTACACCTACCTGAAGGTCGGCCGGGGGCCGACGGTCGAGATGCTCGACGCCCTGAAGGAGCTCGGCTTCACCTACGCGACCCTGGCCGGCTTTTCCCTGGGCATCGATGATTTCGTCATCCCGAAGGAGAAGAGCCACCTCGTGGACAAGGCCCAGAGAGAAGTCCAGGAGATCGAGAACCTCTACCGGGACGGCACGATCTCCTCGGGCGAGCGCTTCAATCGGGTCATCGAGATCTGGGGAACGGTCACCGACAAGGTCTCGAACGCCATGATGGAGGAGATGCGCAAGATCAGCTTCGAGGGCAAAGAGCTCAACCCCCTGTTCGTCATGGCCGAATCCGGCTCGCGCGGCAACAAGCAGCAGATCCGGCAGCTGGCCGGCATGCGCGGCCTCATGTCCAAGCCCTCGGGCGAGATCCTGGAGACGCCCATCACCGCGAACCTCCGGGAGGGCTTGGACGTTCTGCAATACTTCATTTCGACGCACGGCGCCCGGAAGGGCCTGGCCGACACCGCCCTCAAGACGGCCAACTCCGGCTACTTGACCCGGAAGCTCGTGGATGTCTGCCAGGAAGTCATCGTCGACGAGCACGACTGCGGCACCCTCAAGGGCATCAACGTTTCGGCCATCGTCGAGAACGGCGAAATCATCGAGCCGTTCATCGACCGGATCGTGGGCCGCGTCGCCCTCGAGAGGGTCGTCAACCCGGACAATGGCGAACCCATCGTCGGCATGAACGAGGAGATCACCGAGCAGGTCGCCCACGAGTTCCAGAACCTGGGCATCGAGCGGGTCAAGATCCGCTCCCTCCTCACCTGCGAGTCCAAGCGCGGCATCTGCCAGCTCTGCTACGGGCGGAGCCCGGCCAGCGGCCGCATGGTCGAGCTCGGCGAGGCGGCCGGGATCGTGGCTGCCCAGTCCATCGGCGAGCCGGGCACCCAGCTCACCATGAGGACCTTCCACGTCGGCGGCATCGCTATGGGCGGGGCCGAGAGGTCCAAGATCGAGGCCAAGAACGAGGGCGTCGTCCGTTTCAACAACCTCAAGGCCGTCGAGAACAAGGACGGGACCCTTATCGTCGTCAACCGCAACGCCAACATCGCCATCCTGGATCACCGGAGGCGCGAGGTCGAGCACTACCAGGTCCCCTACGGCGCCAAGGTCCTCGTCAAGGACGGGGCGGAGATCAAGGCCCGCCAGAGCTTCGCCGAGTGGGATCCCTTCAATACCTTCATCCTGACCGAGGAGACCGGGGTCGTCCGTTTCCACGACGTCGTCCTCGGCGTGAGCATGGAGGAGATCCAGGACGAGTTCACCGGGCTGATCACCCAGGTCATCATCGACCCCAAGGACGAGAAGCTCCAACCCCAGATCGAGATCCTGGACGAGAAGCGGAAGGATGACAAAGGCCGTCCCGTCCTCCTCCGAAAATACTTCCTGCCCTCGGGCGCGAACCTCGAGATCAAGGACGCGGACCGGGTCTTCGCCGGCGAGGTTCTGGTCAAGATCCCGCGCGAGGCGGCCCGCACCAAGGACATCACGGGCGGCCTGCCGCGGGCCGAAGAGCTGTTCGAGGCCCGCCGACCCAAGAACTCCGCGGTCATCTCCGAGATCGACGGGATGATCCAGATCGGAGGGCTAGTCAGGGGATATCGGAAGATCATGGTCCGCAACGAGCGCGGCGGGGAGAAGGAATACCTCGTCCCCAAAGGCGCCCACCTGAGCGTCTCCGACGGGGAAAGGATCCGGGCCGGTGACGCCCTGATGGACGGCCCGGTCAACCCCCATGACATCCTCCGCGTCCTGGGGGAGAAGGAGCTGGCCGAATACCTCCTCAAGGAGATCCAGGCCGTCTACCGGCTCCAGGGCGTTCCCATCAACGACAAGCACATCGAGACGATCATCCGGATGATGCTGCGCTGGGTCAAGGTCGAGGAGGTCGGGGACACCGACTTCCTGGTGGACGAACAGGTGGACAAGTTCATCTTCCAGGAAGAGAACGAAAAGGTCATGAAAAAGGGCGGCAAGCCGGCCAAAGCCCGGCCCCTGCTCCTGGGGATCACCAAGAGCGCCCTGAGCACGGACAGCTTCATCGCCGCGGCCTCCTTCCAGGAGACGACGCGGGTCCTGACCGAAGCCAGTCTCTATGGGAAAGTGGATTATCTGAGGAGATTGAAGGAGAACATCATCATGGGCCGGCTGATCCCGGCCGGGACGGGGTACAAGTTCTACCGGAACGTGGAGCTCAAGGAAGAAATGCAGCCCGTCCTGCATGAGAAGGAAGAGGAGGTCGTGCCGGAGACCGGAATCCGGCGTCCGGAGTGAAATTTCCTCAAATTTCTTGACAGGAATAGCAATTTTTGCTATTATCCCGATATTCGCCTCGGGACTATCTTCCAGGGGATGAATAAAGCTCCATTTGGAAATTCGCATAGAGGAGTATTTTTAATTGCCGACCGTCAACCAACTTGTCAGGAATGGCAGGACGCTGAAGAAGTACAAAGGCAAATCGCCGGCCCTCGAGGGCTGCCCTCAGAAGCGAGGGGTCTGCACGCGCGTCTTCACGACCACTCCCAAGAAGCCGAATTCGGCCATGCGGAAAGTCGCCCGGGTGCGGTTGACCAATAACATCGAAGTCACGGGATACATCCCCGGCGTCGGACACAACCTTCAGGAACACTCGATCGTCCTGATCAGGGGAGGCCGCGTCAAGGACCTGCCCGGCGTCCGCTACCACATCATCCGCGGCACGCTGGACTGCGAGGGTGTCCAGAGCCGCTTCAAGGCGCGTTCCCGGTATGGGGCCAAGAGGCCCAAAGAGAAGAAGGCCGCCTAGGAGAGGAGAGACATCATGCCGAGACGCGGGATCGTAAAAAAGAGGAAAACGCCGGCCGACTCGTTCTACAACAGCACCGTCGTCGCCCGGCTCATCAACCTTCTGCTCCGCAAGGGAAAGAAGACCACGGCCGAGCGCGTGGTGTACGGGACGATGGACATCGTCAAGCAAAAGACCAAGGAAGACCCCCTGAAGATCCTGGAAAAGGCCCTGGAGAATGTCCGGCCGCTCCTCGAGACGAAATCGCGGCGGGTCGGCGGGGCGAACTACCAGGTTCCGATCGAGGTCGCGCCCAACCGGTCCTTCTCCCTCGGGGTCCGCTGGCTGCTCCATTACGCCAAGGAGAGGAGCGGCAAGAGCATGGAAGAGAAGCTCTCGGCCGAGATCGTCGACGCCATCAACAACCGGGGCGGGGCGGTCAAGAAGAGGGAAGACACGCACAAGATGGCGGAGTCCAACCGGGCCTTCGCTCATTATAAATGGTAAGTCGCTCTTGAAAGTTCCTCGAGTGATCCGGTTCGATATGGAGAAGAGAGTTTATGCGGTCATACCCGATCGAGCGAGTGAGAAATATCGGTATCATGGCCCATATCGATGCCGGGAAGACCACGACGACGGAACGGATTCTGTTTTATACGGGTATGACCTACAAGATGGGCGAGGTGGACGAAGGGACGGCCGTGATGGACTGGATGGTCCAGGAGCAGGAGCGCGGGATCACCATCACCTCGGCCGCCACGACGTGCACTTGGAATGACCACCGCATCAATATCATTGATACGCCCGGTCATGTGGATTTCACCGCGGAGGTCGAGCGCTCCCTGAGGGTGCTCGACGGCGCGATAGCCATCCTGTGTGGAGTTGGCGGCGTCGAACCGCAGTCCGAGACAGTGTGGCGCCAGGCCGACAAGTACCGGGTCCCCCGGATCGTGTTCATCAACAAGATGGACAGGATAGGGGCCGATCCGGAACGGGCGATTCAGCAGCTGAAGAGCCGGGTGGCGGCCAAGCCCCTGCCGGTCCAGATTCCCCTGGGACGGGAAGACGGATTCCGCGGCGTGATCGACCTCATCGAAGAGAAAGAGATCGACTGGGGTCAGGAGATCCTAGGGACGGATATTGTCGTCCGGGACGTCTCGGACGAGAACCGCGAGGACGTGAGGAAACAGAGACAGGACATGATCGAAATGCTGAGCGAGACCGATGATGCTCTGATGCAGAAGTATGTCGACGGGGTCGAGATCACTGCACCGGAGATCAAGGCGGCGGTCCGCAACGGGACCATCGGTCTCAAGTTCGTCCCGGTCCTCTTCGGGGCCTCGTTCCGGAACAAGGGGGTCCAGCCGCTCCTCGGCGCCATCGTCGACTACCTGCCCTCGCCCGTGGACATCCTCCCGGTCGAAGGTCATCATCCCAAGACGCAGGCCCCGGAGACGCGGCCCCCGTCCGATGACGCGCCCTTCTCCGGCCTCGTCTTCAAGATCATGAACGACCCGTTCCTCGGGCACCTGGCCTACTTCCGGGTTTACTCCGGCAAGGCCAAGGTCGGCCAGTCGGTCTATAACTCGACCAAGGGCGAGGAAGAGAAACTCTCCCGGCTTTTCGAGATCCATGCGAATAAGAGGACGGAGATCAAGGAGGTCTACGCGGGCGACATCGCCGCGATGGGCTCCCTGAAGAATATCTCGACGGGCGATACCCTCTGCCTCAAGAGCCACCCCATCGTCCTCGAGTCCATCCGGTTCCCGGAGCCGGTCATTTCGGCGACGATCGAGCCCAAGACCAAGGCCGCCCATGTCAAGTTGGCCCACGCCCTTAGCCGGTTCCAACTGGAGGATCCGACCGTGAAGATCGTCCAGGATCCCATGACGGGACAGACCCTCATCAAGGGCATGGGCGAGCTTCATCTCGAGATCCTGATGGACAGGTTGGAGAGGGAATTCGGCGTCCAGGCCAACCTGGGCAAGCCCCAGGTCGCCTACAAGGAAACGGTCCAGGCGGCCGCCGAGGGCGAGGGGAAATACATGCGCCAGATCGGCGGCAAGGAGATCTACGGACACTGCGTCCTTCACGTCGAGGCCCTGAAGCGCGGCCGCGGCTTTGAGTTCGCCGACAAGACGCGGGGCGGAGTCATGCCGAGGCTGTTCATCGGCGACATCGAGAACGGCGTCCGGGAAGCCATGGAGGGGGGCCTCGTCGCGGGCTTCCCCGTGACCGATATCAAAGTGACCCTCATCGACGGGTCCTATCATGAGACGGAATCCACCCCTCTCGCCTACAAGATCGCCGCCTCCCTGGCCTTCCGGGAGGCCGCCAAGAAGGCGGGGCCGGTCCTCCTCGAGCCGATCATGAAGCTCGAGATCATCAGTCCCGACGAGTACATGGGCGACATCGTCGGCGACATCAACGCCCGGCGCGGGAAGGTCGAGGGGATGGAGATGCGGAGCGGCTCCCGGGTCATCAAGGTCCTCGTGCCGCTCGCCGGGATGTTCGGTTACGCGACGGCCCTCCGGACGCTGACCCAGGGGCGGGGCGTGTTCAGCCTGGAGTTCTTCCAGTACGACCAGACCCCGGCCCAGGTCCAGGACGACATCGTGGCCCGGACCGAGGGACGGGTTCCCTTCCGGGATCAGGCATAAGAGGTTTGTCATGTTTTTTAACGCGGAAAACGCCAACAGGAGGTGAGCGATGGCGAAAGAAAAGTTTGCTAGGACGAAACCCCATGTCAATGTCGGGACGATCGGTCACATCGATCACGGGAAAACGACGCTGACGGCCGCCATGACGAAAGTTCTGGCGACGAAAGGCCTGGCCCAGGCCAAGAGCTACGATGAGGTGGCCAAGGCCGACGCCAAGATGTTCCGCCGCGATGCGACAAAGATCCTGACGGTGGCCTTGAGCCACGTGGAATACGAGAGCGAAAAACGGCACTACGCCCACATCGACTGCCCCGGCCACGCCGACTACATCAAGAACATGATCTCCGGCGCGGCCCAGATGGACGGCGCGATTCTCGTCGTCTCGGCCGCCGACGGGCCCATGCCCCAGACGCGGGAGCATATCGTGCTGGCGCGTCAAGTCAACGTGCCGGCCATCGTCGTGTTCATGAACAAATGCGACCTCGTCGACGATCCGGAGATCCTGGACCTCGTCGAGCTCGAAGTCCGCGAACTCCTCTCGAAGTACCAGTTCCCCGGCGACAAGACCCCCGTCATCCGAGGCAGCGCCACCAAGGCCCTGGAAGACCCCAAGGGCGACGGCGCCAAGCCCATCTGGGAACTCATCAAGGCCGTGGACGAGTACATCCCCGAACCCCTCCGCGAGATCGACAAGCCCTTCCAGCTGGCCATCGAGGATGTCTTCTCGATCACCGGCCGCGGCACGGTCGTGACGGGCCGCGTCGAACGGGGCGTTGTCAAGGTCGGCGACGAGGTCGAGATCGTCGGGCTGCGCGAGACGCGCAAGACGGTCGTCACGGGCGTCGAGATGTTCCGCAAGCTCCTCGACCAAGCCCGGGCCGGCGACAACATCGGCGCCTTGCTGCGCGGCGTCGGCAAGGACGAGGTCGAGCGGGGACAGGTCCTGGCCAAGCCGGGGTCGATCACCCCGCACCGGAAGTTCACCGCCGCGATCTACGTCCTGACGAAGGAAGAGGGCGGGCGGCACACGCCGTTCTTTAAGGGCTACCGGCCGCAGTTCTACTTCCGGACGACCGACGTGACGGGCTCCGTGAAGCTGCCGGCGAACGTCGAGATGGTCATGCCCGGCGACAACATCACGCTCGAGATCGAGCTGATCATGGACGTGGCCATGGAAAAGGGCCTGCGGTTCGCCATCCGCGAGGGCGGCCGGACGGTCGGCGCCGGCACCGTGACCGAGATCCTCGAGTAGCTCGTCCGCCGGCGGGCGCCCGCACGCGCCGCCGGGCCTTGGGAATAAACCGGAGAACAGAGGAACGAACGATGGAAAAAATCAGAATCAGACTGCAGTCCTTCGACCACTGCTTGCTGGACCAATCGGTGAAAGATATCGTCGTCAAAGCGAAGCGCACGGGCGCGAGCGTCGCGGGTCCCATCCCTCTGCCGACGCGCATCCACAAGTTCTGCGTCCTCCGTTCTCCGCACGTGGACAAGAAGTCCCGCGAGCATTTCGAGATGAGGATCCACAAGAGGCTCATCGACATCAGCGAGTACAACAATGAGACGATCGAGGAGCTGCAGAAGCTGGAACTGCCGGCGGGGATCGACGTCGAGATCCAGGCCTTCGGGACGGGAGAATGATCATGGTTGAAGGGTTGATCGGCAAGAAGATCGGCATGAGCCAGCGGTTCGACGACGACGGCAACGTCGTCCCCGTCACCCTCATCCAGGCGGGGCCCTGCACGGTCATCCAGATGAAGACCCGGGAGAAGGACGGCTACGCGGCCGTCCAGCTCGGGTTCGTCGAGGATAAGGGGGCCAAGAGGCCGGGGAAGGCCCAGGTCGGGCATTTCAAGAAGTCCGGCGTCCCCGTTGTCCGAAAGCTCCAGGAGGTCGGCTGCAGCGAGCCGGCGGAAGTCAAGGAAGGGGACCAGGTCCTGGTCGATATCTTCGAGGTCGGCGAGACGATCCATGTCGTCGGGACGAGCAAGGGGAAGGGCTTCGCCGGCGTCGTCAAGCGGCACCATTTCGCCGGCGGCGGCGCGGCCCACGGCTCGATGTTCCACCGGGCGCCCGGCTCGATCGGCGCCTCCTCCTACCCGTCCCGCGTTGTCAAGGGGATGCGGATGGGCGGCCACATGGGCGATGAGCGGGTGACGGTCCGGAACCTCAAGGTCGTCGAGACGGACAAGGACAACAACCTCCTCGTGGTCAAGGGCGCGGTGCCCGGGGCCCGGGGGGGGTACCTCCTGATCCGGAAAGGGACATCCAGCGCCCGCAGCGCCAAGTAGGCGGGAAAAAAGTGCACCATGGGTAAACTGCAGGTTTTCGATAAAAGTGGGAAGCCGGCCGCCGAGGTCGACATGCCGGAGAGCGTCTTCGCCTATCCGGACAAGGGCCACCTGGTCTACGAGGCCGTCGTCAACTACCAGGCCAACCAGCGGCAGGGGACCGCCGCCACCAAGACGAGAGCGAACGTCGCCGGCGGCGGCAAGAAACCCTGGCGGCAGAAGGGAACGGGCCGGGCCCGCGCGGGCAGCACCCGCTCGCCCCTCTGGAGAAAGGGCGGCACGGTCTTCGGGCCGCAGCCGAGGGACTATTCCTACGAGCTGCCCAAGAAGGCCCGGAGGAACGCCCTCCGGTCGGTCCTCTCCCGGAAGCTCGCCGACAGCCTGATCCTCGTCCTCAGCGAGCTCGACATCAAGGAGCCCAAGACCAAGGAGGCCGCGGCCCTGCTCAAGGCCTTCCACATCGATTCGGCCCTGCTGGTCGACAGCCGCGAGAACACGAACCTGTTCCTCTCCGTCCGGAACCTCCCCAAGGTCAAGGCCGTCGACGTCCGGACGCTCAATGTCTACGACGTCCTGAACCACAAGTGGCTGGTCTTCAGCCAGCGGGCCCTCGAGTCCGCCATGGAGAGATTGAAGTGATCAAAGACCCCCATAAAATCATCATCCGGCCGGTGATCACGGAGAAGACCACCGCGCTCAAGAACTCCGACCGGGTCATCTGCTTCGAGGTCGCCCGCGGCGCGAACAAGATCGAGATCAAGAAGGCGATCGAGCTTCTCTTCAAGACGAAGGTCGCGAGCGTCCGGACCCAGGCGAAGACGGGCAAGGCCCGGAGGGTCGGCCGCAACCTGGGCAAGACGAAGGACTGGAAAAAGGCCTACGTCAAGCTCCGGGAAGGCGAGAAAATGATCGAATATTTCGAGGCTGTTTAACATGGGCATCAAAACATACAGACCAATCACACCGGGCCTGCGCCACCGGACGACCAACGAATATGACGACTTGACGGGGGACCGCCCCTACAAGCCTCTGCTGGTGTCCCTGCCCAAGTCCGGAGGCCGGGACAGCCGCGGGCACCTCTCGATCCGGAACAGGGGAGGCGGGCACAAGAAGCTCTTCCGGATGGTCGACGCGAAGCGGGATAAAATCGGCATCCCCGGCGTCATCGAGACGGTCGAATACGATCCCAACCGGTCGTCGTTCATCTCCCTCGTGAAATACAGGGACGGGGAGCGCCGCTACATCCTGTCCCCCCTCGGCCTGAAGGTCGGGCAGGAAATCGTGTCCTCCGACGCCCAGGTCGACATCCTGCCCGGGAACGCCATGCCCCTGAGGTTCATCCCTCTGGGCACGGTCATCCACAACATCGAGCTCCGCAAGGACAAGGGCGGCCAGGTGGCGAAGTCGGCCGGGACCGGGGCCCAGATCCTGGCCAAGGAAGGGGACTACGCCCAGGTCCGGCTGCCGTCGTCCGAGATCCGCAAGATCCATCTCGACTGCCGCGCGACCATCGGCCAGATCGGGAACCTCGACCACCAAAATATCAGCATCGGCAAGGCGGGCCGGAGCCGCTGGCAGGGCTGGCGCCCCCACGTCCGCGGGACGGCCATGAACCCGATCGACCACCCGCACGGCGGAGGCGAAGGCCGCTCCAAGGGCGGCCGTCACCCCGTGAGCCCCGAGGGCATCCCGACCAAGGGATACAAGACCCGGCGGAACAAGAGAACCCAGGCCTTCATCGTCAGGCGGAGGAGCAAGTAACCATGAGCAGATCGCTGAGCAAAGGTCCCTTCGTGGACGCCCACCTTCTCGAAAAAGTCCAAGTCGCCGACGCCCAGGGCGGCAAGCGGCAGGTCATCAAGACGTGGTCCCGGCGCTCGACGATCATCCCGGAGATGGTCGGCCTGACGATCGGGGTCCACAACGGCCGGAAATTCATCCCGGTCTTCGTGACGGAGAACATGGTCGGGCACAAGCTCGGGGAGTTCTCCCCGACGCGGACTTTCCGGGGACACACCTCGAAGACCGCCAAGCAGCTCAAAGCGGGGAAGTAACATGAGCGAGCCTAGTCATGTTTCCCATGCCGTCGGCCGGTTCATCCGGATGAGCCCCCAGAAGAGCCGGCTTGTGGCCGACCTCATCCGGGACCGCTACGTCGGCGAGGCCCTGACCATCCTCCGCTTCAGCGAGAAGAAGAAGATCAGCGCCATCCTGGAAAAGGTCCTCCGCTCGGCCATCGCCAACGCCCAGCAGAAGACCTCCAACCTCGATGTCGACAAGCTCTACATCTCGCAGATCCAGATCGGCGGCGGCCCGGTGGCCAAGCGGATCCGCCCGGCGCCCATGGGACGGGCCCACCGCGTCCTGAAGCGGACGAGCCATGTCCAGATCTATTTAGACGAAAAAGGGAGATAAGCGGTGGGACAGAAAACACATCCATACGGATTCCGGCTCGGCTTCAACAAACAGTGGATGTCCCGTTGGTTTTCCAAAGGACCCGAATACGCCCGTCTTATCCATGAGGACCTCCGGATGAGGAAGGCGATCAAGGAGAAATATTACCACGCCGGGATCGCCGAGGTGGACATCGAGCGGGTGGGCCCGAAGATCCGGATCATCATCCACACGGCCCGGCCGGGGATCATCATCGGCCGCGGCGGCAAGGAGATCGAGAGCCTGAAGGGCTACCTCGAGGGGATCGCCCACAAGGACGTCTACATCGACATCCGGGAGGTGGACCACGCCGAGCTCAACGCCCTCCTCGTCGGCGAGGGCATCGCCGTCCAGCTCGAGAAACGGATCGCCTACCGCCGGGCCATGCGGAAGGCCTTGGACATGGCCATCAAGATGGGGGCCAAGGGCATCAAGGTCATGTGCTCGGGCCGCCTCGGCGGCGTCGAGATCGCCCGGACGGAGTGGTACCTGAAAGGGCGGCTCCCCCTCCAAACCCTGCGGGCCGACATCGATTACGCCTTCACCGAAGCCTTCACGACCTACGGCCAGATCGGCATCAAGGTCTGGATCTACCGGGGCGACGTCGAGAAGCCGAAGATGTCCTCTCAGATGGCGGAGGTCGAGGAGATTTAGCCATGTTAATGCCGAAGAAAGTCAAGTTCCGCAAGCAGCAGCGCGGCCGGATGCGGGGCAAGGCCGAGCGGGGGAGTACGCTGTCCTTCGGCGAGTTCGGCCTCCAGGCCCTCGAGCCCTGCTGGCTGACCTCGCGGCAGATCGAGGCCGGCCGCATCACGATCACCCGCCACATGAAACGGCGCGGCAAGCTCTGGATCCGGACCTTCCCCTGGAAGGCGGTCACCAAGAAGCCGACCGAGGTCCGGATGGGCAAGGGGAAGGGCGACCCGGAATTCTGGGTCGACGTCATCCGGCCCGGGAAGGTCCTGTTCGAGATCGAAGGCGTCGAGGAAGTGGACGCGCGGGAAGCCATGCGGCTCGCCGGCCACAAGCTTCCCATCAAGACGAGATTCATCTCCCGGGAAGCGAGAGAACTCAGATGAAGATCCGTGAATTGAAAGAACTTTCGGCAGACGAGCTGCAGACCAAGGAAAAGGAGCTCGTGGACCAGCTCTTCAAGCTCCGCTTCCAGAAATCCCTGGGCCAGCTGGAAAGCCCGATGAAGATCAAGAACGTCAAGAGGGACATCGCCCGCATCAAAACGCTCTTGAAAGCCCCTTCGAAAGAGACGGAGTAGAGAATGGACACCAAGGGAAAGAAACGGAAGACCACCAAGGTCGGGATCGTCGTCGCCAAGAAGATGAAGAAGACGGTCACGGTCGAGGTCGAGCGCCAGATCCGGCACCCCCTGTACAAGAAGATCGTCCGCAAGAAGAAGACGTTTCTGGTCCACGACGAGACCGAGAAGTGCAAGGTCGGAGATTCCGTCCGGATCATTGAGACGCGGCCCATCAGCAAGACAAAGCGGTGGCGCGTCCTCGAGATCGTCGGCCTGGCGGGAGGCGGCAAAAACCTGGAGTCCGGAGAACGTCCATGATCCAGATGCAAACCATGCTCAAGGTCGCCGACAATTCCGGCGCCCGGAGGATTATGGCCATCACGCCCCTGGGCGGCAGCGTCGGCCGCATCGCCCGGATCGGGGACGTCATCTCCGCCTCGGTCAAGGAGGCGGACCCCGAGAGCAAGATCGGCAAAGGCAAGGTCGTCCGGGCCGTCGTCGTCCGGACCCGCAAGGAGCTCCGCCGCAAGGACGGCTCCTACATCCGCTTTGAGGACAACGCCGCCGTCATCATCGATAAGGCCGGGGAGCCGGTCGGGACCCGCGTCTTCGGGCCCGTGGGCCGGGAGCTGCGGGAGCGGAAATTCATGAAGATCATCTCCCTGGCGCCGGAGGTCCTGTGATGGGCAAAATCCAGCTCAAGAAAAACGACGTCGTCGTCGTCCTCAAGGGGAAAGACAAGGGGAAGACCGGGAAGATCCTCAAGATCTTCCCCGAGACCGACCGGGTCATCGTCGAGCGGATCAACTTCAGCAAGCACTTCGTCAAGGCCGACCGCAGCAAGAACGTCCAGGGAGGGGTCCTGGAGAAGGAGGCCCCGATCCACGTTTCCAACGTCATGCTCTTCTGCCCGGAATGCGGTCAGGGTGTCCGGGTCCGGACGCGGAGGCTCGAGGACGGCAGCAAGACCCGGCTCTGCAGCAAGTGCGAGGCCCTGATCGAGAAGCAGAAGTGAGGATGGCACCATGAGCCGCTTATACGACAAGTACCAGAAAGAACTCCTCCCCGAGCTCCAGAAAGAGCTCGGGATCAAGAACAAGATGGCCGTGCCCCGCCTGGAGAAGATCATCGTCAACATGGGCGTCGGCGACGCGATCCAGAACATCAAGCTCCTGGACACGGCCAAGACGGAGCTCGGCCTCATCACGGGACAGCTCCCCGGCGTCGGCCGGGCCAAGAAGTCGATCTCGGCCTTCAAGCTGAGGAAGGGCCAACCGATCGCCTGTTACGTGACGCTCCGGAGCCGGAGGATGTACGAGTTCTTCGACCGGCTCGTCAACATCGTCCTGCCCCGCGTCAGGGACTTCCGGGGCGTCCCCGGCAACTCCTTCGACGGCCGGGGCAACTACACTCTGGGCATGCGCGACCAGCTCATGTTCCCGGAGATCGATTACACGAAGGTCGAGAGGTCCCGGGGCATGAACATCACCATCGTGACCACGGCCCGGACCGACAAGGAAGCCCATGCCCTCCTCAAGAAGCTGGGTATGCCCTTCCGAGAGTCCTGAAAGGCGAGGTGAACGTGTCGACAACAGCGCGGATGGCCAAATACGCGAGAAAGCCCAAGTACGAGATCCGGACCCGGCGCCGTTGCCGCCTCTGCGGCCGATCCCGGGGCTATTACCGGAAATTCGACCTCTGCCGGCTGTGCTTCCGCGAGCTGGCCCTCAAGGGGGAGATTCCGGGGGTCACGAAGTCGTCGTGGTGACGCCGAGGAAAGGATAGGCCCATGGATTCCATCTCCGATTTACTCACCCGGATCCGTAACGGGGTCAAGACCAAGAAGAAGGAAGTCAACGCCCCCTCCTCCCGGCTGCTGGTCGAGATCGTCAAGATCCTCAAGGAAGAGGGGTACATCAAGAATTTCAGGGTCATCGACGACAGCAAGCAGGGCGTCCTGAACGTCACCCTGAAATACGGGGAGGGCGGCAAGAGCGTCATCAGCGGCCTGCGGCGGGTCAGCAAGCCCGGCTGCCGGATCTTCTGTACGAGAGACACCGTCCCCAAGGTCCTCGACGGCCTGGGGCTGGTCATCGTCTCGACGTCGAAGGGCGTCCTGGCCGGCCGGAAGTGCGAGGAGCTCGGCGCGGGCGGCGAAGTCCTCTGCAGCATCTGGTGAGCGCGAAGAGAGGTCAATATGTCTAGAGTCGGGAAGAAGCCCATCACGATCCCGGCGGGCGTCAAGGTGACGATCCAGCCGGACAGGATCGATTTCGAGGCGAAGAAAGGCCGGCTGTCCTCGCCGCTCTACGCCGGGATCCAGGCCAGCCTGGACGGCCCGCAGCTCAGCCTGACCCGGGCCGACGAGACCAAGACGACGCGGAGCCTGCACGGCCTCTGCCGGGCCCTGGCCCAGAACGCCGTCCGCGGCGTCACCGAGGGGTTCTCCAAGCAACTGGAGATCGTGGGTGTGGGCTACAAGGCCAAGGTCGATAAGAACAGGCTCGAGATCAGCCTGGGCTACTCCCGGCCGATGGTCTACGAGATCCCGGCCGGGGTCGAGGTCGTGGCGGAAAAACCGACCCTGCTGACCATCCGGGGGATCGACCGGCAGAAGGTGGGCCAGGTGGCCAACGACATCAAGAAATTCCGCCTTCCGGACCCCTACAAGCAGAAGGGTGTCCGGTACGTCGGCGAAAGACTGATCAAGAAAGAGAGAAAGGCAGGGGTGGTCAGTGCTTAAGAACAAGATCGTCGCCAAGAGGGTGCGGAACGACCGTCTCCGCAAACGGATCCGGGAAAAAGTCCGGGGGACGCCGGAGCGTCCGCGGGTCCACGTGTACAAGAGCAACACCTACCTCTATACCCAGGTCATCAACGACGCCGAGGGCCGGGTCCTGCTGACCGCCTCGACCCTCGAGAAGGAGTTCAAGGAGAAGTCCAAGAACGGGAAGAATAAGAAGGCCGGCGGGCTTCTCGGCGAGATGCTGGCCAAGCGGCTCAAGGCCAAGAAGATCGAGCGGATCGTGTTCGACCGGGGGGTTTACCCCTACCATGGGCGCATCAAGACCCTGGCGGAAGCCATGCGGAAAGAGGGCATCCAATTCTAAGGGAAAGGGCCGATTAAGGAGGCGAGAGCGTGAACGATCGAAGATTCGAGAAAGTTGTCGCAGTCGATGAGGACGGCTTCGAGCTCAAGGACCAGGTCATCTCCATCCGCAGGGTCACGAAGGTCGTCAAGGGCGGAAAGAACCTGAGCTTCTCGGCCCTGGTGGCCGTCGGCAACGAGCGCGGCCGGGTGGGCATCGGAAAGGGCAAGGCCCGGGAAGTGCCCCAGGCGATCCGCAAGGGCGTCGAAGCGGCCAAGAAGAACATGATCCGGGTCCCCCTGGCGGACACGACGCTGCCCCACCTCGTCAAGGGGGTGGACGGCGCCGGCCTGGTCGTCCTCCGGCCGGCCGCGAAGGGAACGGGCGTCATCGCCGGCGGCGCCGTCCGGGTCATCATGCAGCTGGCCGGGATCCGGGACATCCTGACCAAGTCCCTGAGAAGCAACAACCCGATCAGCGTGGCCAACGCCACCCTGGACGCCCTCCGGAGCGTCCGGAACCCCGATGACGTGGCCAAGATGCGCGGCAAGGTCAAGGGCGGGCTATGACGGAGACGACGACGATACTCGCGAAGACCCGGAAGCGGGCCGAGAAGGCCCCGGCCCCGGAACGCTTCCTGAAAATCACGCTCGTCCGGAGCCTGGTCGGCTATCCCCGGTCCCAGCGTGCGGTGGCCAAGGGCCTCGGCCTGAGAAAGCTCCAGTCCCACGTCGTCCGCCGGGAATCCCCCGAGACGCTCGGCATGGTCCGCAAGCTGGCCCATGTGTTGAAAGTGGAGGCGACCGAAAAGCCATGAACCTCAGCAACCTGAAACCGGCCAAAGGATCGAGACAAGATCGCAAGAGAGTGGGGAGGGGACCGGGCTCCGGGCTGGGTAAGACGTCCGGCCGCGGCAGCAAGGGGCAGCTCTCCGGCAGCGGCTATTCCCGCAAAAGGGACTTCGAAGGCGGCCAGATGCCGCTCGTCCGCCGCATCCCCAAGCGCGGCTTCACCAACATCTTCCGGATCGATTACACCGTCATCAACCTGGACAGCCTGGCCAAGATCGCGAAGAAAGAGGTCGAGATCAAGGACCTGGTCGCGGCCGGGCTGATCAAGAACGGGTCGGAGCGGGTGAAGGTCCTGGGGCGGGGCGAGCTCGTCTCCCCGAAGACCATCCACGCCCATAAATTTTCCGGTTCGGCCCTGAAAAAGATCGAGGACAAGGGCGGCAAAGCCGTCACCATCGGGAAAGAATAATGTTAGACAGCATCCGCAACATCTTCAGCATCCCTGAGCTCCGGAAGAGGGTCATCTTCACCCTCCTCCTCCTCGCGGTTTACAGGATCGGCGGCCAGATCCCCAACCCGGGCATCAGCGCCTCGGCCCTGGCGGAGTTCTGGCAGCAGCAGAAGGGCTCCCTCCTGGGCTTCATCGACCTGTTCTCGGGACGCTACATGTCGCGTATGACCATCTTCGCCCTCGGCATCATGCCCTACATCAGCGCCTCCATCATCCTCCAGCTGCTCACGGTCGTCTGGCCCTACCTCGAGCGGCTGTCCAAAGAGGGCGAGCTGGGCCGGAAGAAGATCACCCAGTACACCCGCTACGGCACGATCGGCATCTGCTTCATCCAGTCCTTCGGCATCGCCGCCTTCCTCGAGTCCCTCAAGAGCCCGGGGGGCGCCCTCATCGTCCCCCACGGCGGCTGGGGGTTCAAGCTGTTGACCATCCTGACCCTGACGACCGGGACCGTTTTCGTCATGTGGCTCGGCGAGCAGATCTCGGCCCGGGGAATCGGCAACGGGATCTCGCTCATCATCTTCGCCGGGATCGTCGTCCGCTTCCCGTCCGGGCTCATCAGCATGCTCAGCGGCCTCAAGAGCGGGGCCATGAACCCCCTGAAGATGATCTTCCTGGGCATCCTGATGGTCGCCGTCATCGCGTTCATCGTCTTCGTCGAGCGCGGCCAGCGTCGCATCCCGGTGTCCTACGCCAAACGCGTCGTCGGGCGGAAGGTCTACGGCGGCCAGAGCACGCACCTGCCCCTCCGGGTGAACACGGGCGGCGTCATCCCGATCATCTTCGCCGCCTCCGTCATCACCATCCCCGCGACCTTCGCCCAGCTCGTCAAAGTGCCGGCCCTCCAGTCGATCGCCCAGCAGTTCGGCATGGGCATGCCCCTCTACAACCTCTTCTACGTCGCGGCCATCATCTTCTTCACCTACTTCTACATTTCGATCATCTTCAACCCGGTCGACGTGGCCGACAACCTGCGGAAGTACGGCGGCTTCATCCCCGGCATCCGCCCGGGCAAGAACACCTCCGACTACATCGACGAGGTCCTGTCGAGAATCACGCTCGTCGGCGCCATCTACCTGGCGGTCGTCGCCATCCTGCCCGAGTTCCTGATCACGGGCGTCAAGCTCCAGTCCCTGCCCTGGATCGGGGCGTGGCTCGAGATGAACATGCCCAAGTTCATGACCCAGGGGTTGGGCATCGACTTCCTGTTCGGAGGGACCTCGATCCTGATCGTCGTCGGCGTCGCCATGGACACCATGCAGCAGATCGAGGCCCAGCTCGTCATGCGGCATTACGACGGGTTCATGCGCCGGAGCCGGATCAGGGGGAGAAGGTGATGAGAGTCATCCTCCTGGGCGCACCCGGAAGCGGGAAGGGGTCCGTGGGCGACCTCATCAGGTCGGCCTACGGTTTCCCCCGGATCTCCACGGGAGATCTCCTCCGGGAAGCCGTCCAGAAGAGAACGGCCCTCGGCCTGGAGGCTTCGGCCCAGATGGGGAAGGGCGGCCTCGTCGACGACGCCCTCGTCCTTAAGCTTCTCGGGGAGCGGTTGTCCGGGCCGGACTGCCGGGCCGGCTACATCCTCGACGGCTACCCGCGGAACCTCTCCCAGGCCCGGGACCTGGAGGGCCTCGACAGCGGCCGGCGGGAGGTCGTTTTCCTGATCGAGACCCGGGAAGACGTTGTCGTCCGGAGGCTCGCGAGCCGCCGGGTCTGTCCCTCCTGCGGGGCGATCTACAATGTCATCACGAAGAAGCCCGTCCGGGAAGGGGTCTGTGACCTCTGCGGCACGGCCCTCGTCCAGAGAGCGGACGACCGGGCCGACGTCATCCAGGAACGGATGAGGACATATCACGAGAAGACGGAGCCCCTCATCGCCTATTACGAGGCGAAAGGAGTCCTCCGGCGGGTCGACGGCAACGGTTCCCTCGAAGAAACGTTCCGGCCCATCCGCTCGGCGCTCGACGGCGAGCTCCGGAGAGCGAAGGAGACGCAGGCCCGGCCATGATCATCTACAAGTCCATAGCGGAGCTCGAAGCCATGCGGCAGAGCAGCCGGATCGTGGCCAAGGTCTTGGACGAGCTCGAACCGCTGGTCCAGCCGGGGATCCGGACCCGCGACCTTGACCTTTACGCGGAAAAACGGACTGGCGAGCTCGGCGCCGTCCCGGCCTTCAAGGGGTACCGGGGCTACCCGGCCTCGGTCTGCGTATCGGTGAACGAGGAGATCATCCACGGCATCCCTTCGGGGCGGCTCCTCCAGGAGGGCGACATCGTCAGCCTGGATTTCGGCGTCCTCTACGAGGGTTTTTACAGCGACTCAGCCCTGACCGTTCCGGTCGGCCGGACAAGCGACGAGGCCGGCCGGCTCATCGAGTCGGCGAAGAAGGCCTTTTTCAAGGGCTTCGAGCAGGTGCGGGAGGGGAACCGGCTCTCCGACATCTCGGCCGCCGTCCAGCGGTCCGTCGAGGGGGACGGGTTCTCCGTCATCCGCCAGTTCGTCGGCCACGGCATCGGCCGGGCCCTTCACGAGGACCCTCAGGTCCCGAACTTCGGGGTCCCCGGCCGGGGCCCGAAGCTCAAGCCCGGCATGACCCTGGCCATCGAGCCCATGATCGCCCTGGGGTCCTACGAGGTCGAGGTCCTGGAGGACGGCTGGACGGCCGTGACCCGGGACCGCAGCCTCTCGGCCCATTACGAACATACCGTGGCCCTGACCGAGGACGGGCCGGAGATCCTGAGCGCGCGGGCCCGGGGCGCCGCGGCCGGGCGGCCTCCCGTCATCAAGGAGAGTCCCCATGCCTAAACAGGACATGTTCGAGGCCGAAGGTGTGGTCCTCGAGACCCTCCCGAACGCCATGTTCCGGGTCGAGCTCTCGAACAAGCATGTCATCCTGGCCCACATCTCGGGGAAGATGCGGAAGCACTTCATCCGGATCCTCCCGGGCGACCGGGTCCTGGTGGAGCTCTCCCCCTACGACCTGACCAAGGGACGCATCACGTACAGATACAAATAAAAGGACAGGACGATGAAAGTCAAAGCCTCCGTGAAAAAGATCTGCCGGAACTGCAAGATTGTCCGGCGCAAGGGTATCGTGCGGGTCATCTGCACCAACCCGCGGCACAAACAAAGACAGGGATAGGACGAGGTCAACATGGCAAGAATCGCAGGCATCATGCTCCCGTCGGAAAAGAGGATCGAGATCGGGCTGACCTACATCTTCGGCATCGGCCGTTCCAAGTCGGGAAAGATCCTGGCCGAGGCCAAGATCGACAAGAACAAGAAGGTCAAGGCCCTGACCGAGGACGAGGTCAACAAGATCCGCCAGATCATCGAGAAGCGGGAAAAGATTGAGGGTGATCTCCGCAAGGAAATCACCATGAACATCAAGAGGCTCGTCGACATCGGCTGCTACCGGGGCCTCCGTCACAAGAAGAAACTCCCCACGAGGGGCCAGCGGACCAAGACGAACGCCCGGACTCGGAAAGGCGTCCGCGGCTCCAAGATCAAGAAACTCAAGGAAAAGAAAGCCTAAGGAGGGGACGCGCCCATGCCAAAAGCCAAAACCAAGAAAAAGAAAGTCCGGAAAGAGATCGGGTACGCAGTGGCTCACATCCAGTCCACCTTCAACAATACGATCATCACCATCGCCGACCACCAGGGCGGGACCCTCTGCTGGGCGAGCGCCGGCACCTCGGGGTTCAAAGGGGCCCGGAAAGGCACCCCCTTCGCCGCCCAGCTCGCCGCCAAGGGCGTGGCCACCAAGGCCCGAGAGTTCGGCGTGCACTACGTCGACGTCCGGCTGACGGGGCCGGGTGCGGGCCGCGAATCCTCCATCCGCGCCCTGCAGGCGGCCGGACTGGAGATCAAGTCCATCAAGGACGTGACCCCCATCCCGCACAACGGCTGCCGGGTCCGCCGGAGACGGCGGGTTTGAGGCCCGAAGGAGACGACCATGGCGAAATATCAAGGACCTGACTGCCGGCTGTGCCGGGTCGAAAAGAACAAGCTGTTCTTCAAGGGCAACAAGTGCCTGACGGACAAGTGCCCCCTCGAGCGGCGGGCCTACGCGCCCGGCCAGCACGGGCGCGACAGGAAGCGGATCCTGGGCTACGCGATCCAGCTCCGGGAAAAGCAGAAGCTTAAAAGGTACTACGGGATGTCGGAGGAACAGTTCCGCTTCTTCTTCAAGCGGGCCGAGTGCCAGAAGGGGATCACCGGCGAGAACCTCCTGTCCATGCTCGAGAGGCGGCTCGACAACGTCCTCTACGTGATGGGATTCTCGCTGTCCCGCGGGCACGCCCGCCAGCTCATCGCCCACGGGCATTTCCGCGTCAACGGCCACCGGGTCGACATCCCCTCGGCGCTGGTCAAGGCCGGGGACGTCATCGAATTCAAGGAGCGGACGGCCAAGAGCGAAGACATGCAGGCCGTCGTCGCCTCGAACAAGAGCAAGTCCGTTCCCGGATGGCTCGAAGTGGATAGGGAGCACCTGAAGGGAAGGATCCTCGCTCTTCCGACCCGTCAGGATGTCACCCTCCCCGTGGAAGAGCATCTGGTGGTCGAACTTTACTCCAAATAACATCCTGAGGGACGCCTGCGAGGACATCCCCAGAAGGAGGACACATGACGGAAACGAATTATCAGAGGCCAAAGTATTTGGAGTGCGATTTTGAGACGCTGACCGAGAAGTACGGCCGGTTCCAGGCCCAGCCTTTCGAGCGGGGCTACGGCGTCACGGTGGGCAACGCCCTGCGCCGGATCCTCCTCTCGTCGATTACCGGGGCCGCCATCACGGCCGTCCGGATCCACGGCGTGCTCCACGAATTCTCGACCATCCCCGGGGTCGTCGAGGACGTGACGGATATCATCCTCAACCTCAAGAGCATCTCCCTCAAGCTCACGGGGAACGAACCGAAGCGGATGACCCTCAAGAAGACCGGGCCGGTCCAGGTCAAATCCTCGGACATCGCCCACGACTCCGACATCGAGATCCTCAACAAGGACGTGCCTGTCGCGTCGCTCGACGTCGACGGGACGCTCGAGATCGAAATGATCGTCAAGAACGGCCGGGGCTACATCCCCGCCGACCAGAATTTCGACGAGGAGCTGAGCCTGGATTACATCCCGCTCGATGCCTCCCATTCTCCCGTCCTGAAGGTCAACTACAAGGTCGAGCCGGCCCGCGTCGGCAAGAGGATCGACTACGAGAGCCTGACCCTGGAAATCTGGACGACCGGCGCCATCCGACCCATGGACGCCCTCTCCCAGGCGGCCAAAATCATGCGGGACCACCTCGGGATCTTCCTGAACGTGGTCGACGAGCCCCTGGAAAAGGAACAGGCCCCGACGAAGAAGGAGATCCCGTATCTCGGCCAGGCGGATGTGCTGGCCAAGACCATCGATCACCTGGAGCTTTCGGTCCGGTCCAACAACTGCCTCCGGGCGGCCGGCATCGAGAGGATCTACGAGCTCGTCCAGAAGACCGAGGAAGACCTCCTCAAGACGAAGAATTTCGGCCGCAAATCGCTCGCCGAGATCAAAGAGACCCTGTCGAACCTGAACCTCGGACTGAACCTGGAGCTCCACCCCAAGCTCATCGAGCGGATCCAGGCGGAGGTCAAAGAGACCAAGTCCGGGAAGGAAGTGGATGAATGAGGCACCGAGTCAAGAAAGGATACCTGCGGAGAAACTCGGCCCACCGGCGGGCCCTCCTGCGCAACCTCGTGACGTCGTTCCTCGAGCGGGAGCGGATCACGACCACCCTGGCCAAGGCCAGGGTCACCCGGCCCCTGGCCGAGAAAATGATCACCCTGGGCAAGAGGGGAACCCTCCACGCCCGTCGCCAGGCCCTGGCCTATATGACGAAAGAGTCCGCCGTGAAAAAGCTCTTCGACGAGATCGCCCCGCGATTCTCCGAAAGGCCCGGCGGATACTCCCGGATCGTCAAGCTTGACCGGAGGATGGGGGACGGCTCGGTGATGGCCATGCTCGAGCTCGTCGGCACCGAATATAAAAAGAAGGCCAAGAAAAAGAAAAAGGAAGCCAAGAAGTCGGCCGGAAAGTAGAGCGGTAATTAAGAAGGCCCGGCATTTGCCGGGCCTTCTTTTTATTCTTTTCGATGGCTTATCGTTCACCGGGGAGCGCGTCGGTCTAAGCAGCAAGGGAAGGGGCAGGGATTTTTTCAGATATTTACCAGAATTACGGCTCCGAGTTTCTCCGCCGTAATTCTGCTGGTCGCTCCCAAGAGTCCGCTCCCTGCCGCTCCCGGCCGCCGGGCCTATTTTTTTGCCCTGCGCGCCCCTTGGTAGATCCGCTGCCAGTAGGCGTCCTTGAGCTTCGAGACCTGGACAACGGGCTTTTCGTGGACCGTCGCGTTGATGAACTCCTCGCGGTTGATCATCATGCCGACGTGGCCGATCTTGTTTTTCGCGCTGCCGAAGAAGACGAGATCCCCGGCCGTCTCGTCCCCGGCCGCGACTTCGAGAAGGCCGCTTCCCTCGAACTGGATGTCGGCGTCCCGGAGGATGGGGATGCCGCCCATTTTATAGATGAGCTGGACGAAGCCGGAGCAGTCCAGGCCGAGCGGGGATGTCCCGCCCCAGAGGTAGGGGACTCCGACGAACCGCATGGACATGGCGACCATCTCTTCCGGCGTGCGCCGCGGCCACACCAGGGGCGCCTCGTGGAGCTCGCCGTCGCCCGCCTGGACCCAGGCCTTCGTCCCGCAGGGGAGGGTGACCTGGAGCCAGCGGGCGTCCCCCTCGCGGAAGACCTCGAGGACCGAGCTGATCGGCGCGACCTTGACCGGCTTGTGCTTGGTGACGTCAGGCTCGCGGTAGGTGTTCGCGAAGAGGGACGTGACGACGAAGATCTTCCCCGCCGAGGCGTAGGGCTTGTCGCCGGACTTCAGGAAACGGAGCGACGAATTGATGACCCAGCCCTTGTAGGTGTCGGGCGTCTCGACGTAGGACCAGTCCTCTCCGTCCGAATTCTTCTCTGTCTTGAGGACCTTGACGTTCGTGCCGAGGAGGGCTTGGCTGACGACGTCGGTGCCTGCGCTCGACCGGCTGTGCATGTTCTCGGCCGGGTTGATGACGACCCCCGCAAGGGGTATGGACGATTTTTCCGCCGCCGCGAGAGTGGCGAACAACGAAGCGGTGGCGATGAGAAAAAGCACGGCGAATTTGCGCATGGCTTGACCTCCTGAAGGTCCATTATAGCCCCGAACGCGGCCGGCGAAAAGAACTTTTTCCTGCCGTCGGACGGGTCCCGTCCCGTTGCGTCCTTCAAGCGGGCTTCGGGAAGCTTAGAACGCGTATAGAGTTCTCATCATCCTCCATGCCCATCCTCCCAGGGGGCGTCTTCTCGAATCAGCTGGAAATGTCCGGGGGAGTTTTCATATAATATAGCCGGAGAGAGGAGTCGGCCATGAAAAGAAAGGATTTCCTGAAATTGTCGGGAGCGGCCGCGGCCGGCGCGCTTGTTTCGATTCATTCCGCGCTCGGGCAGGCCTTGAAGGACGGGGGGGAGGGGACCCGCGTCTCGGTCAAGCTTCTCGACCTCAAGCTCCGGCACGCCTGGGGGCTGTCGCGGGGGACCTGGACGACACGGCGCAACGCCTTCCTCAAGATCGAGCGCGACGGGGCCGTGGGGATAGGCGAGGCGGCCCCGATCGCCCGCTATGAAGAGACGGCGGAGGGCGCCGCCGCCTTCATCGAAAAGGCCCGGCCGGTCCTGGAGCGGGACCTCTGGGAATACGCCGTCCGCTGGGACGAGCTCGAGGCCCTGACCCCCGGCGAGCACGCGGCCAAGGCCGCCATCGACATGGCCCTCCTGGACTGGACCGGCAAAAAGCTCGGCGTCCCCCTCTGGAGGCTCCTCGGACTCGGCCGGGACAAGGCCCTGACGACGACCTATTCGATCGGCATCGACGAGATCCCCGTCATGCAGCAGAAAGTCCGCGAGGCGGCCGACTTCGGCGTCTACAAGATCAAGGTCGGGAGCAAGGACGACCGCAAGATCATCGAAGGCATCCGGGCGGTGACGGACAAGCCCATCCGCGTGGACGCCAACGAGGGGTGGAAGACGAAAGAGGAGGCCCTGGAGATGATCGACTGGCTGGCGGGCCGGGGCGTCGAGCTCGTCGAACAGCCGATGCCGGCCGCGATGCTCAAGGACTATGCTTGGCTCAACGAGAGGACCAAGCTCCCCATCTTCGCCGACGAGAGCCTGATGAAGGCCTCGGACATTCCGAAGATCGCGCCGTACTTCGACGGCCTCAACATCAAGCTCATGAAGTGCGGGGGGGTCCAGGAGGCCGTCCGGATGGCGGCCATGGCCCGGGCGCTCGGCCTGAAGCTTATGATCGGCTGCATGATCGAGAGCTCCCTCGGGATCTCGGCGGCCGCGGCCGTCGCGCCGCTCTTCGACTACGCCGACCTCGACGGGAACCTGCTCATCGCGAACGACCCCTTCCAGGGCGTCAAGACGGTCAAGGACCGTCTCGTCCTCAACGATGAGCCGGGGCTCGGAGTGACCGGAAACGTTTGGTAACAGACTGATAAGATAGAAGATAGATAACGAGGCCCGTCAGGTGCGCCCGACCTGGATCGTGAGCTTCCGGCCGACCGCGAGCTCGTCCGATGTCAAGTTGTTGTCGGCTTTGATCTTCTCGACCGTCGTTCCGAACATCTTGGAGATGTTGAAAAGCGTGTCGCCTGCCTTGACCACATAGATGACCTTGTCCCCCGGCTTGGCGGCCGGCGAAGATACGGCTGAAGGCGGATTCGAAGGCTGGCCGCTGACGGGGATCCGGAGGACCTGGCCTTCGCGGATGATCGTCCGGTTCTTCAAGCCGTTGAGCCGCACCAGGGTGTCCACGGACGTCCGGAATTTCCGGGCGATCTCCCCGAGGGTGTCCCCCTTGAGGACCCGGTAGCGGTCCGTGATGACGTCGGGAGGGACGTACTGAGGAAGGGTCGTGACACAGGCCAGGCATTTCTCACCGTAGCCTTCGGGGACGCGGAGCTCATACTCATAGTTGGGCGTCGAATCGAAGCGGAGTTCCGGATTGAGGATGGTCAGGAGGAGCGGGTCGAGCCCTAGGCTCTGGGCCAGCCCGGCCAGCTTGACGGGGGTGTTGACCCGGACCGTCTCGAACTTCAGGGACGGGTCGGGCGTCGGCAGCTCGAAGCCGTACTTGGCCGGGTTGGAGATGATCGACAGGGCCGCGATGAAACGGGGCACGTAACGGGCCGTTTGCCAGGGCAGGCTGTTGAAGAGGTCCCAGAAGTTGTCGAGATAGTCGATCCTCTGGGCCTGGATGACCCTCTGGACGTAGCCCTCGCCGCAGTTGTAGGCCGCCAGGGCCGTCGTCCAGTCCCCGAAGATCGCGTGGAGGTCGCCCAGATATTGGACGGCCGCTTTCGTGGCCTTCACGGGGTCCATCCGCTCGTCGACGTACTTGTCCCGCTTGAGGCCGTACCGGTAGCCCGTCGAGGAGATGAACTGCCACATCCCCAGGGCGCGGGCGGTGGAGAGGGCCCGGACCCTGAACCAGCTCTCGATCATCGGGACCCAGACGAGCTGTTCCGGCAGCCCCGCCCCGTGGAGCTCCTCGATGATCATGTCCTTATAAAGACCGGACCTCTTGTAGGCTTCCAGGAACCAGGCCTTTTCGCCGGTCTGGAAGCTCGAGATCTCCTTCTCAATCCACTGGTTCTCGACGAGGGGGATGGACTTGTTGATCGAGGAGACGGTTGCCATCCGGGGGGCGTTGACGAGCTGGCTCGAGGCGTAGACCTGCTGGATCCTCTGGGCGATCAGGACCCGGAGGCCGTTTTTTTCCCGGAGAAGAGGGGAGTCTGGGGGAAGCTTGATCTTGGGGAGGGTCTCGTAGGCTTCGTCGAGCTTGGCCAGGGCGGCGTCCATATCCTTCCGGTCGATGGCGGCCAGGGCCTCCTGGTAGGCGGCGAACCCTTCCTCGAGAAGGGCCGAGGCCTCCTTGTCCGTGTCGCCGTTCTTCTCGGCCTGGGGCTCGCCGTTGATATCTTCCTTCGCCAGGACGGGAAGCTCACGCGGCTGGGCCGGCTTGCCCGTCTCCTGGACGACGGGAGCTACGGGGATTGCCTTCCCGGCCGGTTGGGGCGGCGTCTTAGGGGCGGTTCTAACGGCCTTTGGAGACGATGAACAGGCGGCAAGAGTGACGGCCAGGACGAGGAGACAGGGGCTGACGGGGTTTTTCTTTCTTATCTTCATTATTGGCTCATATTTATAGCATGCGCGCGAAAAAGAGTCAACCAGCCCGGCCGGGCCGAATTCACCCCCGGCCCCTTTTTTCTCAGAAAGGGCCTCGGAGCGAGGGAATACCTGGAATTCCCAGGCTCCGGGCCCGGTCACCCGGCCATTCCGGAGCGGTGCCATTTCCAGGCGGTCTCGATGATGGTCTCGAGCGACGAGAGCACGGGCCTCCAGCCGAGAGCCTGCTCCGCTCTCTCCTTGGAGGCCAGGAGGACGGCCACGTCGCCCTCCCGCCGCGGCCGGATGTCATAGGGAATCTTCCGGCCCGTCACCTCCTCGGCTTTCCTGATAACCTCCAGGACGGAAAAGCCGACATTGGTCCCGAGGTTGAGGCTGTCGCTCGGCCGGCCGGAAAGGAGCGCCTTCAGGGCCAGAACGTGGGCCGCTGCCAGGTCCGTGACGTGGATATAGTCCCGGATCGCGGTCCCGTCCGGCGTCGGAAAATCGTCCCCGAAAATGCCGAGCCGCGGTCCCTTTCCGAGGAGGCCGAGGAGGACGTTGGGGATGAGGTGGGTTTCGGGGCAGTGCGTTTCTCCCGTTTCCCCGTCCGGGTCGGCGCCGGCGGCGTTGAAGTACCGGAGGGAAATGGATCTCAGGCCGTAGGCCCGGTCATAATCCTGGAGGATCCTTTCGACCATGAGCTTGGTCCGGCCGTAAGGGTTGGCCGGGTTGAGAGGATGGGTCTCGGGGATGGGCGTCTCCTCCGGGACGCCGTAGATGGCGGCGCTCGAGGAGAAGATGAGGTTGGCCACCCCGGCCTCGAGCATGACGTCGAGGAGGTTGAGGCTCGTCTGGAGGTTATGGGTGTAGTATTTCCGGGGGTCGGCGTAGGACTCCCCGACCTGGATGAGGGAGGCAAAATGGAGGACGGCCGCGATGGAGCTGGTCCGGAACGCCTCCCGGACGGCCTGCTTGTCCATCAGGTCGCCCTGGACGTACGGCGTCGTCCGGATGAGCTCCTTCCTGCCGGAGGAGAAATTATCGAAGACGAGAACGTCGAACCCGCTCTTGCGGAGCTCCTTGACCGTATGGGACCCGATGTAGCCGGCGCCTCCGGTGACGAGGATGGTCATGCCGTCTTCCTTTCGATGAGACGGCGGGCCTTGTCGAGCCCCTTGGCCCTCGTCTCGAAGCCGCCGTCGAGCTGCGCCTTGTAGAGCTGCTTCAGGATCTTCCCCATGCCGGGCCCGGGAGCGACGCCGAGGCCGATGAGGTCCCGGCCCATGATCAGGGGTTTGATCGTCTCTCTGTTGACCCGGAGCTCCTCGAATCTCCGGACGAGCCAACGGGCCTCGCGGTCCAGGCCCCGGACGAGCCTTTCCCGGCGGCCGGCCCGGTCGGCCGCGTCGAGATAGATCATCAGGCTGATCTCCCCCCGGATCTCCGCCGCCAGGCGGTTGAAGGCCTTTTTCGTGACCGATTCCCTGTTCTGCCAGAGCTCGGCGGCCCGGTGATGGGTCCGGATGAGAAGGGGGACCATCCGGCCCAGGGGATATCCGTTCCAGGAGTGAATCCGGAAACGGGCCAGGACCTTTCCGGCCAGCCGGCCGCTGAGGACGTCGTGGCCGCAGGAGGTGATGGCCATCCGACCCCGCTTGAATTCCCAGCGCGTGGTCGCCCGCTTGCCGATATCGTGATAGAGGGCGGCCAGGAGAAGGGCCAGCGTCCTGGCCTGGTCGAGGCCGGCGGTCCGGGCCAGGGCGGCCGCCTGGTCGACGGCGAGCTTCGTGTGCTGCCAGACCGTGTGATGGCCGTAGGGATCTTTTTCCGGGTGGAAGACCGAGTCCTGGATGACGAGGGCCAGGGCGCCGAGATCGGGAAAGAGCTCGTCCAGGACGCCGAGTTTGAAAAGCTCTTCGAGGCCGACAGAAGGCCGACTTGATTGGAGGAGGATCTTGAACAGTTCCTCGTTGACCCGCTCGACGCTCAGGCCGCCGAGGTCGATGCCCCGCGCGACCTCGTAGATCGGGGGATCGACGGAAAACCCGAGGACCGAGGCGAAACGGGCGACCCGGAGGACGCGGAGCGGGTCGTCGGGGAAGGCGCCGGGGTTTGTCAGCCGGATCTTTTTCGCCAGGGTGTCTCCCCGGCCCCCGAAGGGATCGATGAGTGCGCCGTCCTTGAGCCGGAGGGCCATGCTGTTGCAGCGGAAGTCGCGGCGCTCCAGGTCTTTTTCGATGGGCAGGTCCGGGTCGGCGGCGATGACGAAGTCCTTGTGGCCCTTGGCCCCGCTCCCGCGGGGAACGTCCTTCCTCGGCAGGGCGACATCGTAGGTCTTGCCGGCGATCGTGAACTTGATGATCCCGAAGCTTTTCCCGACCAGGTCGACCCGGCCGTGTTTCCGGAGCTCGCGGACGATCTCCGTGATCGAATGGCGGGCGACAAGGATATCGACATCGGGGGAGGGTGTCCCGCGGATGAGGTCGCGGACCGAGCCGCCGACGGCGTAGACATCGGCGCCGAAAAGCCTGATGAAGAGCTTCCGGTCGGCAAAATCGAATTTCAACTGAGCCATCTCGATTTCATATTCTAGCAGGTTTTCCCGGCAGCTATTCGGAAAATTCCGCCAGGACTTCCTTGACCGCGTCCTTGTGGACCATGAACATCAGGGCCTTGAGCTTGACGTAGTCGTCCCGATAGAAGTAGTACCCCTTGTGGTCGCTCCAGTAGGCGTTCTCCCAGGAGTCCTTGATCAGGAACCAGACGTCCTTGCCTTCCTTGTACCCGACGCAGTGGACCGCATGGTCATCCGTGGAGCTTCCCGAAACGAACCGGTATTCGCGGCTCGACTGATCGATGAAGTTCCGGGGAATGTCGAACGAGGGGACGATGGCGAGGCCGAGCTCTCCGTAGTATCCCGGTTCGGAAAAGTCCACGGCCAGGTCGGCCGAGTACCCCCGCCGGAGGGCCCGGAGGAGCGCCAGCGAAAATTCGAAGAGGGGCAGGTTGTGGTAGTCGCGGCTGTGCCACCAGTTGTCGGGGACCCTGTATTCGCCCTTCGTGTAGAACGGGAGGTAGGAGAAGCTGATGAACGAGACGTAATCCGCGGGGTTGAGGCCCAGGGTCCCCTCGAGGAACTGCTTCGGGGTCTGGGCGAGGCCGTCCACGGTGATCCTCTCCGGAGGTTTTCCCAGGTGCCGGTCGAGGATGGCCCGGACGCCGGCGATGGCCCGGGCCTCGTCCCAGACGCCGCGGGCTTTGAGGCCCTCCAGGTAAGCCTTGAACTCGAGGAAGAGCGGGCCGTGGTCGTGCTCCGTACGGCCGGAAGGCAGGCCCGGATAATCGGCTTCCCGGACGAGGCCGTATTGCTTGACGCGCTCGAGCGCCGAGTTGGGCTCGGAGCCCTGGCCGAGGAAGGAGTTCCCCTTTTCCCGGATGAAGCGGCGGGCCTTTTCGACGTATTCCCAGTAGACGATGTACATCTCGGACAGCTTGACCTCCGCCTTGCCGAGCCGTCTCGCCTCGGATTCGAGAAGCGACGCCGTGGCGAAGGACCAGCAGGTCCCGGTCTTTCCTTGGCGGACGGGAGGGAGATGGGAAAGCTCCGTGAATTCCCCCGTCTTTGCCGGCCGTTCGACCTTGGCGAAGTCCATGGCCAGGACGATCTCATCCGCGCCGCCCGCGGTCCTCTTGACATAGACGGCTTCGTCCCGGCCCAGCCTCTCGGCGACCTTCTCGCCCTTCGGAGCCTCCTCCTTCCGGCAGGAAACGGCCAAGAGGACCATGATCGCGAGCGACGGGACCGCGATGACCCAAGCTCTTTTCTTCACGGGAAGCCTCCTCTCCGGGCGCCGCGCCGGTCCGGCCTCGAAGCATATCCTTTTGGAAGGCAAAAAACAATGGCTCGGCCCTGCCAAAGGGGGCGTTTTCAATCCCCTTCGCGGGATTCCACAGACGTGAGTCCGCGGAGGAAGAGCGAACCCCCATTCGGGGGCGGGCGCTCCAAAGCCTGCAAAAGTCGGATCCCACGGACGTAAGTCCGTGGAGCTTCAGCGGGCCGGCGGGCTTGTCTCACCGTTTCTTTTCGTGTATCCTAGGAATTTCGAAATGAAGATATCCCGACGGAACCCGGGTCTGCCGCAGCTCGCGGCGCTTTCCCTGCTCCTCTCCGCGGCTTTTTCGGGCGCGGTCCCCCTGCGGAGTCACGCCGGCGGCTTCCCGCGGGAGGACATTTCGCTATCCTTGAGGGAAAAAGTCATCCGGGACCTCAGCTCGTCCGGCCTCACCCTGGCCTTCCACATCGTTGTCACGAACAGGGCGACGTCGGACCGGGAGCTCGTCCGGTACCGCTATCGGGTCATCATCAACCAGAGGGAATTCCTCAACATGTCGGTGAGCCTGGACGAACCTCTCCCCGTGCCCGGCGGGCGGGACACGCTGATCGCCCTGCCCGTGAAGATCTCCTATCCCTTGCTCTTCGAGGCCGTGGGCCCGGTCGAGGAAAAGGCCCTGTGCGACATCGTCGGGGACATGGTCTTCGCCGACGACAGGAAGCGGGAAGAGAAGATCGCCTTCGCCTTTCCCGGCGAGTTTCCCATCTTCAAGGACCCGGAGGTCGATTTCCTCCGCCTCAAGGTCAACGACCTGACTGTCGGGGGGGCCGACGTCGTCTTCCAGCCCCGGTTCAAGAACCTCAACGGCTACGAGCTCATCGTCACCCGGATCAGCTACAGCCTCTCCTTCGGGGAGAAGGAAGTCCTCTCCGGCCTCATCCCCGGGGACAAGAGCCTGCCGCGCTCCGGCGACCGGGCCTTTTCCCTGCCGTTCATCATCGATTTTTTCGAGGCGGGAAAGGACGTCCGGGACCTTTTCCAGAAGCCGGCCCTGCCCTGCCGCCTGGTGGGCGAGATCGAGATCGCTTCCGTTTGGGGCCGGCTCCTCATCCGCTTTGATAAGTCTCAGACCGTGCCGGTCGAGAAATCGTCCTGAGCGCCGGCCGGCGCGCCGGGAAAAACGGCGCCCCAGCCGTTTCCTTGAGTGACCATAAAAAAAGGGCCGGCTTGCGGCCGGCCCCGTGTGAGGCGGGAAGAGGGTGGTCGGCCCGGGTCTCAGAACCAGTAATTGAACCCGATGCTGAGCGAGAGTCCGCTGAGGTCGAACTTATCGTATTCCGGGGCGGGGAAAGCCTCTCGAAAATTGACCTTGGCGTAGTGATAACGGGCTTCGGCCTCGATGGTCATCCGGTATCCGACGGGGATCATGAACCCGGCGAAGGCGTGGCCGCCGAGGACGACCCGCGTCTCATGCGCGTCGGCTCCCACGACCGGATAGACCGACACATCGCCCAAGTCGGGGTCGGAATAGGTATATTCCTGGCTGAAATCGACGATGGATCCCCAGACACTCGCGCTCACGAAGTAGGCTCCGATGCCGCCGCCCACGTAAGGAATGACCCGCGTTTTGCGGCCGAGCGGCGTGAGCTTGAGAGAGAACTGGACGGGTGTCATCGACACGTGGAAGGTATGCAGGATATCGCTTCCGTAATAAGACTGCGCCGGAAAGGCGTAATCGACATTATTCACCGGGTTCGCCACCCAATCCAGGTAGTATCCGCCGTTCTCCTTGCTGAAAAAGTCCACCGAAATGGCGAAGCTGAGCTGCGGGGTCAGAAAGAACTCATATCCGGCTCCCAGGATGGACCCGCGATAATCGCTCTTCAGCATGCTCATCTGGGAGAGCTCGATGGCCCACAGGCTGTCGGGATGGGCCGCCAGGTTGTTCAAGGCCTGAGGCATGTAGTAGCCGAGCCTGACAGTCAGCATGTCGGAATAAGCCAAGGAAGGAATAAGGACGATCAGGGCCGCCATCAGGATGGTCGCTTTTTTCATGTTTTTTCTCCTTACACCTATTATTATAGCAAAAACCGTGCCAGAAAGGGTGAAGGTGGGATCAGGGAGAGGGGAGCCCGGCGTTGTGTCAAAAAAAGGTCAGATGTCCTCCGGAGCGGCCCGGGTTGACATTTGGGCCTTCCCCTCTTAATATTCCGTTGGGGAAAAGAATCCATGAAAACGACGATCCTGAAGATAAACCCGGCCGCCGTCGATCCCGGCCTGATCGGGGAGGTCGCGTCCGTCCTCCTGAAGGACGGGATCATGGTTTATCCGACGGAAACATTCTACGGGCTGGGGGCCGCAGGGCTTTCGGCCAAGGCCGTCTCGAGGATCTATAAGCTGAAAGGCCGGGACCCCGCCAAACCCCTCTCGGTCATTGCCGCCGACCTGGAGATGGTCCGGGAGATCGCCGGGCCCCTGACGCCGGCCTGCCTGACCTTGGCCGGGGAGTTCTGGCCCGGCCCGCTGACCCTCGTCATCAAATCCGCCTCTTCATGGCCCGTCTTTTTGGCCGGCGCCGGCGGCACGATCGCGGTCCGCGTCCCGCCCGTCGCCTGGATCCGGAGGCTCGCCTACGAATTGAGCCAGCCGCTGACGGCGACGAGCGCCAACCTCTCAGGGGAAAAGGAGATGTCCGACCCCGCCGATGTGGTCGCCGGTTTCGGCGGGAAGGTCGAGTTGATCGTCGACGGCGGGAAGACGCCCGGCGGCGCACCGTCCACGATCGTGGACCTGGTCGGGCCCGAACCACGGGTTCTTCGGGAAGGGATAATCCCGGCGGAAAAGATCCGGGCCGCGCTCAAGAGCTGAGGGCTGGCCGAAACCTTAACCCGGCCGGTCCGGGCTCCCTCTCACTTCACAACCGCGCCGGCCGCGACTTCCCTGTCGAAAAAGGGGATGAGGGCCTTGTCGTCCACGACCGCCGCGAGGAGCATGGCCTGGGATTCGACGCCCCGGATGACGGCGGGCTTCAGGTTGCAGATGACGATGAGGTTTTTTCCTACCAGGTCTTCGGGCGCGTAGGTCTCGGCGATCCCGGCCACCATCTGGCGCTTCTCCGTCCCGATATCGACTTCGAGCTTGAGGAGCTTTGTCGCGCCCGGGATCCGCTCGGCCTTGAGAATGTGAGCGACCCGGAGGTCCATCTTCTTGAATTCGTCGTAGGTGATGATGTCCATCGCTTTCGGTCCCTCCTTTTTTGTTTCGGCCGTCAAAGCCGGAGCAGGCCGGGAAGCGGCCGCCGCCCCGTCCGGTTCTTCGCCCAGGAAATCCTTCAGGGCCACCCGCGGGAAGAGGGCCTGGGGCGTCCCGAACTTCCGGCCGGGCTCGAGATCATCGAATCTCAAGCTCCCGAACCGGACCTCGGCCGGCTTTTTCCCTTCCCCGAGGAACCCCCAGATCTTTTCCGCCGACCCCGGCATCACCGGGAAGATGAGATAGGCGATGCCCCGGATGGCCGCGGCGGTCTGGAAGAGGATCCGGGCGAGCCGGCCTTTCCGGCCGGGGTCCTTGGCCAGGATCCAGGGCTCGTGGTCCGCGAGGTACTTGTTGACGAGGCTGACGTAGGCCCATATTTCCTCGAGGGCCTTGTTCAGGGCGCAGGCGTCATAGTGGTCGAAGACCCGGGACTTCAGGCTCTCGAATTCCGTCCGCAGCCGCGGGTCGTCGCCGGACTCGGCGTCCATGTCGGCGATGACACCGCCGAAGTAATTCCGGATCATCGTCAAGGTCCGCTGGACCAGGTTCCCCAGGTCATTGGCCAGGTCGGAATTGACCCGGTGGAGGAAACCCTCGTGGGAGAAATTCCCGTCCTGGCCGACGGGGATCTCCCGGAGGAGGAAATACCGCAGCGGATCGGGCCCGAAGGTCTTGAGGATCGCCTGCGGGTCCAGGACATTGCCCTTGGATTTGGACATCTTGCTGTCGTCCTTGAGCCACCAGCCGTGGCCGTAGACCGTGCCGGGGAGGGGGAAGCCGGCCGCCATCAGGAAGGCCGGCCAGTAGACGGCGTGGAACCTGAGGATGTCCTTGCCGACGAGGTGGATCGTTGCCGGCCAGAATTTCTCGAAGAGGGCCGGATTCCAGTCGTAACCGATTCCCGTCACATAGTTCAGGAGGGCGTCGAACCAGACGTAGATCGTGTGGGCCGGGTCGCCCGGCACGGGCACGCCCCATTTGACCGTGGTCCTGGTGATGCTCAGGTCCTTGAGCCCGCCCCGGACGAAGCTGGCGACCTCGTTCATCCGGCTCTGCGGCCGGACGAACTCCGGATGGGTGGCGTAAAGGTCGAGAAGCTTCTGCTGGTAGGCCGAAAGCCGGAAGAAATAAGTCGCCTCGGAGACGACCGTGGCCTTCTTGCTGCAATCGGGACAAGTCTTGCATCCTTCATTATCGAGGGGCACGTCGTCGGCGAGGAAATTCTCGTCGGAGACGCAGTACCAGCCCTTGTATTCGCCCTTGTAGATATCGCCCTGGTCGAGAAGCTTCTGGAAGATCTTCTGGACGCCCCGCTCGTGGAAGTCCATGGTCGTCCGGATGAAAAAATCGTAAGAGATGTCCAGGGCCTTCCAGAGGTCCTGGGCCCGGCCGACGACCGAATCCGCCAGGGCCTTGGGCGTCATTCCCTTTTCCGCGGCCGCCTTCTCGATCTTCTGCCCGTGTTCGTCCGTCCCGGTCAGGAAGAAGACCTCCTTCCCGGCGAGCTTCTGGAACCGGGCCAGGGCGTCGGCGATGATCGTCGTGTAGGCGTGGCCGATATGCGGGACGTCGTTGACGTAATAGATCGGCGTGGTGATGTAAAACGTTCCTTCAGATTTCTTTTCCACTGAGAGCTCCTCCTCGGATGAACATCATGGCCTCGGCCCGGGTCGCCGGGTTCGTCCGGAAGGACCCGCGGACGGCCGAAGTCACCGTGATCGCTTTGGGCTTCTTGGCCCCTCGCATGGACATGCACATGTGCTCGGCCTCGATCACGACCATGACGCCCAGGGGCTTCAGGTGCTTGTCGAGGAGGTCGGCGATCTGTTTCGTCAACCGCTCCTGGACCTGAAGCCGCCTGGAAAGCTCCTCCACCACCCGGGCGATCTTGCTCAGCCCGACGATCCGCCCGCCCTTGGGGATGTAGGCCACGTGGGCGACCCCGGCGAAGGGCAGGAGGTGATGCTCGCACATCGAATACAGCGGGATGTTCTTGACCAGGACCATCTCGTCGTGCTTCTCGTCCTCGATGACCCGGAGAGTCCGGGTCGCCTCCTTCTCGGTCCCGCCGAGGATCTCGGCGAACATCCGGGCCACCCGTTGGGGTGTCTCCCTAATCCCGGCCCTCCGCGGGTCCTCGCCGACGCCCTCGAGGACGAGCCGGACCCCTTTTTCGATCTTTTTGATGTCCATTGTCGCTCCTTCGCCCCGGCCGCCGTCCCGTTACCGTTTCCTGTAGTACTCCCGGATAGCCAGTTGGGCGATTTCCTTGAGAGGCCTCTTCGTCTTCCGGGCGGCCTTGACGCAGTCCTCGTACTCGGGCTGGGCGTTGACCTGTTTTCCACCGAGAAAACCGACCTTGACGCCGACCGGCTCTCCGGCGACCCGCACGGTCTTGAAGGCGCGGTCGAGGACCCGCCGTTCGACGGGGAAATAGCGGACGCCGATCGAGGTTGTTTCCCTAAAAACGGCCTCTATGAGAGCGTCCATTCTATCAATTGCCGCGAGCAGGGTCAATTTGGTCCCCAGCCGGTTCTTTTTCATCATGATGGGGGAGAGGGTGGCGTCCAGAGCCCCTTCCTCGAAGGCCGTCTCGAGGAAGTGGGCCAGAAGCTGGGGGGAGGCGTCGTCGAACGTCGCCTCGATGACGAAGACGCGCTTGCCCGCCTCGAAACGCCGCGCGTCGCCGTAAAACACCCGCAGGATGTTCGGCATCTCGTGGAAATCCTTGTTCCCCGCGCCGTACCCGATCTTGTCGTAGACGAGTTCAGGGAGCCTGGTGAACGTCTTGACCAGGGTGGAGACGATGGCCGCGCCGGTCGGCGTCACGAGCTCGGACGCGACCCAGGCGGAATAAACGGGTGCGCCCTTGAGCATCTCGGCCACGGCCGGCGGCGGGACGGGCAGGACGCCGTGCGAAGTTTTGACCCAGCCCGAGCCGACGTTGAGAGGGGTGGCGTGGAATTCTCCGACATTGAGCTCCTCGGCCAGGAACGCCGCGCCGACGATGTCGACGAGGGCGTCGTCGGCTCCGGCCTCGTGGAGGTGGGCTTCGCGGAGCCTCCGGCCGTGGACTTTGGCCTCAGCTTCGAAAAGCCTCCGGAAGATCGCGACGGCCCGGTCCTTGACCGCTCCCGGGAACCGGCTCCGGACGATGATTTTCTCCACGTCGGCCAGTGTCCGCTCGACCTGGATGTCCTCCCGGACATGAACATCCACCTTGAGGGCCCCGAAAGCGCCGCGCCGGACGCGGCGGATCGCGATCTCAACGGGGAGGCGAAGCCCGGCCATCTTCTCCTTGAAATGGTCACGGTCGACGCCGAGGTCGAGGAGGGCGCCGAGGATCATGTCGCCGGAGAGACCGGACGAACCGTCGAAATAGGCGTATTTCATGCCGTTTATCCTTTTGGGAGTACCGCCATGGCCCGTCGAATTCGCCCCCTAGGATATCGCTTTCCAGGCCAAAAAGCAAAGAGGCTTCGACGATAAGCAGGATGCCCGCTTGACTTGATCGCGCGGAAAAAGGTATATGAGGACGAGGAGAGGCCATGGCCCGAATAAACAAAGCCGAAGTGCCGCGTGCGGATATCGGGATTCTGGGGGGGACGGGGCTCTATGAGATCGATGGCCTGACTGACGTCCTGGAAATTCGCCTCCAAACCCCCTTCGGCGACCCCTCGGACCCGTTCTTCGTCGGCATCCTGGAAGGAAAGCGGGTGGCCTTCCTGAGCCGCCACGGCCGCGGCCACCGGCTCCTCCCGGCCGAGGTCAACTACCGGGCCAACGTTTACGGCTTCAAGATGCTGGGCGTCGGCCGGATCATCTCCGTGAATTCCGTGGGCTCCCTCAAGGCGGACATCCGGCCCAGGGACATCGTCCTCGCCGACCAGTTCTTCGACCGGACGCGCCGGGCCAGCACTTTTTTCGGGGGCGGGCTCGTCGCCCACATCAGCTTCGGCCAGCCCGTCTGCCCGGAGCTTTCGCGGTCCGTCTATGACGCGGCCATCGGGCTCGGGCTCAGGGCCCACTCCGGGGGGACATATATTTCGATCGATGGGCCGGCCTTCTCGAGCAAGGCCGAATCCATCATTTACAAGTCCTGGGGCTGCGACGTCATCGGGATGACGGCCGCGACCGAAGCCAAGCTCTGCCGCGAAGCGGAGATCTGCTACGCCACGATGAACCTCGTCACCGATTACGACGTCTGGCACGCCGAGGAGGAGGCGGTGTCCGTGGAGCTCATCCTCCAGAACCTGCGGCACAATATCGGGAACGCCAAGGCCGTCATCAAGCGGGCGGTCGCCGGGCTCGGCCCCGGGCAACCCGACACCTGCGGTTGCGACCGGGCCCTCCGGAACACGATCGTCACGAGCCCGGACCTCATCCCGGCCGAAACGCGGGAAAAGCTCGGGCTCCTCGTCGGAAAATACCTCCAGCCTTAATCGCCGGGTGGACACATGAGCCTTGTCATCGTCGGGTCCGTCGCTTTCGACACCATCGAGACGCCCTTCGGCCGCCGGGCCCGGATCCTGGGCGGCTCCGGGACCTACTGCTCGCTTGCGGCCGGCTACTTCACGCGTCCCAGGGTTGTGGGCGTCGTCGGCCGGGATTTCCCGAAAAAGGCGATCGCTTTCCTGAAGGCGAGAGGTGTCGACCTGCGCGGGCTCAAGGTCAGGTCGGGGAAGACCTTCCACTGGGAGGGCCGTTACGAAAAGGACCCCAATATCAGGAAGACCGTCCGGACGGAGCTCAACGTCTTCAAGGATTTCCGGCCCGAGGTCCCCGCCGCCTACGCCAAGGCCGACATCGTCTACCTCGCGAATATCGACCCCGACGGCCACGAGTTCATCCTCCGGCAGTTCCGGGCGCCCAAGGTCGTCGCCATGGACACGATCCGCTTCTGGATCGAGACGAAGAGAGAAGCGCTCATCCGTGAGCTCGGCCGGGTCAACGTCCTTTTCGCCAACGACGAGGAGGCCAGGCTCCTTTCCGGCGAGCTGAACCTCGTCGCGGCGGGCCGGGCGCTCGTCGGGTACGGCCCGTCCCTCGTCCTTCTTAAAAAAGGCGAGCACGGGGCCCTCGTCTTCGGGCGGGATTTCGTCTTCGGCGTCCTGGCCCACCCTTGCGCCCATGTCATCGATCCGACCGGCGCGGGCGACTCCTTCGCCGGGGGGTTCCTCGGATACCTCGACCGGGCGGGGAGCTTCGCCCGCCGGGAGGTCCGGCGGGCCGCCGTCTACGGCAGCGTTCTGGCTTCTTTCGCCATCGAGGACTTCGGCATCGACCGCTTCCGGACCCTGGACCGGGCCGCGATCGAAGGCCGGTTCCGCGATTTCAAGAAACTGATCTCTTTTTGATAGCGCACGCCACAGCCCGGACAAGCGGGGCGGGCGGAAAGGGAGGAAAAACATGGCCGAGATCAAAATGCCGGTGGAGCCTTATCGGATCAAGGTGATCGAGCCGATCCGGGCCGTTCCGCGCAAGGAGAGGGAGGCCGTCCTCCGGCAGTCCGGATACAACGTGTTCGGCATCCCCGCGGAAAAGGTCACCATCGACCTCCTGACGGACTCCGGGACTTCCGCCATGAGCGACGACCAGTGGGCCGGAATCATGACCGGCGACGAATCCTACGCTGGGGCCAGGAACTTCTTCCATCTGGAGAAGTCCGTCCAGGGGATCTTCGGCTTCACCCATGTGATCCCCACCCACCAGGGCCGGGCCGCCGAGAGGATCCTGTTCGGCGCCGTGGTCAAAAAAGGAGATTATGTCCCGAACAACATCCACTTCGACACGACTCGGGCCAATATCGAGTTTCTGGAAGCGCGGGCCGTGAACCTGGTCAGGCCCGCGGCCTACGACCCGGATTCGGACGGCCCCTTCAAGGGCGACATGGACGTGGCCGGGCTGAAAAAGTTCATCGAGGCCAAGGGCGCCAAAAAGATCCCGCTCGTCATGTTGACCGTGACCAACAACAGCGGGGGAGGGCAGCCCGTCTCCCTCAAGAACATCAGGGAAGTCAGCCAGGTCTGCGCCCATTACGAGATCCCTTTCTTCTTCGACGCCTGCCGGTTCGCCGAGAACGCCTTTTTCATCAAGAGGCGAGAGAAGGGCTACGAGAAGAAGAGCGTCCTCGAGATCGCCCAGGAGATGTTCTCCTACGCCGACGGCGCGATCATGAGCGGGAAGAAGGACGCCCTGGTCAACATCGGCGGCTTCGCCACCTTCGACGACGACGGCCTGGCCGAGAAGGTCAAGAACCTGCTCATCATCAGCGAGGGCTTCACGACGTACGGCGGGCTCGCCGGCCGGGACCTTGAGGCTATGGCCCGGGGCCTGAACGAGGCCCTGGACGAGGATTACCTGGAACATAGGACGGCCCAGGTGGCCTACCTCGGCGGCCTGCTCCACCGCGCCGGCGTGCCGGTCTTCAGGCCTTTCGGCGGCCATGCCGTTTACATCCTGGCCGACCGCTTCCTGCCGCATATCCCGAGATCTCAGTATCCGGGTTGGGCCCTGACGGTGGCCCTTTACCGTGAGTCCGGCATTCGGGCCGTCGAGATCGGGGGGGTGATGTTCGGCCAGAAGACAGGAAAAGGGAAAAAGGAGGTCTACCCCGAGCTCGAGATGGTCCGGCTGGCCATTCCTCGGCGGGTCTACACGGCCTCCCACCTCCAGGCCGTGGCCGAAGCCCTCATCGAGCTCCACAAGAACCGGGAGAAGATCCGTGGCCTGAGGATCGTCCGGGAGTCGCCCTTCCTTCGGCACTTCACCGCGCGGCTCGAGGAAATATAGCCGGAATTCTCAGCTCGCATCGAGAGAGCTTCGGAAACGGCTTCCGCTATTTATTGAGGTTGAGCTCGGGGGATTCCCTCCGCATTTTCCCTCTATCGCTCCAGCCGTTCGAGGCCGTTTCGTTTGCTTAAAACTTGGCTCGGTCGCTCGGCTCGACCCGGAGATCCAGGCTGCCGATGCCGGCGTCGATCTCGATGACGATCGTGACACCGCTCTTCCCATAGGCGTCGTTCGTGTAGACGTGATGGTCCTTCGCGAACCCGTGGGCGTTGACGGAGCCGATCCCCCCGTCCACCCTGACCCGGACGCCCACGTCGGCGGGAAGGTAGAGGGTCCCGCTCCCGACGCCGCCGTCGATCTTGACTCTGAAACCCTTCGGATGGGGGCCGCGAAGGTCGAGCTTCATCTCGCCGACGCCGGTGTCGATGTCTAGGCTCGAGAGCTCGAGGCCCCGGAGGTCGAGATGGCTCTGGCCGGCGCCCAGATTGACCTTGAGGTCCAGGGGGATGGCCTTGTTCAGGCGAAGGTCCCATTCATTGCGGGTGCGGCCGAAGCTGATGCCGCTCCGGCCGTGGCGTCCGATCCTGAGGATGCCCGTCGTGCCGGAGACCCGGTAATCGACCTCGGGCTTCAGGCGGGCTCTGTTGTAGCGGAAAGTCGCCTCGAGAAGGGCATCCTGGTTAGCCCCGGCCAGCCGGAGCTCCCCGGCCCCCATCTGGAGCTCGACTTCCGCGGTTTTGGCCACGCCGGCCGCCACCGTCCGGTTGTCCGTCTGCAGCTCCCGGGGCTCGTCGCAGGCGACGAAAAGCCCGGTTAGGAGAAGGATACCCGCCGCGATCTTGAAACGGGACACGCTCATACTTGACCTCCCTGATCTTTTATTCCTGATCTCTATCCTTGTATACGAAAAATAGCCGGGCCCGGTTCCAGAATTCAGGAGGTTTTGACTTCATTATAGCACGGAACAGGCAGTAGTATGTTCCCTCGCCTGGGCCTTCCGGCCTTCTCTTAGGGTTTCCCCCCTGTTGCCGCGTCCATATTGCCGGATGATATTTACTTATCCGGGGAAACTGTGGTAAAGGTGCCCTTATCCGACGGATCATGGAGGGCGCGCATGAAAAAGAGGATCTTGCTCCAGGCAACGGTTTCTTTTCTTGGCCTGTTTTTGATGGCGGCGGCGGCTGGGCGTCTTTCCGCCCAGGACCTCGACTCGCTCATGAAGATCAGGCCAGGGAAGTCCCGGGCGGTCACCTCGTCCGACCCCAACATGAATAGCAACGCCGACCGGATCAGGTACGTCGCGCCGGGCGAGACCAAGGTCCTGGCCGATATCAGGGGCCCGGCCGTCGTCCGCCACATCTGGCTGACGTTCAACGAGGCCCGGCCGAACTGGCTCGAAGCCGGAGGATCGGCCGCGCCGAACGAGATCGTCCTTCGGATGTATTGGGACGATGCCAAGGAACCGGCCGTCGAAGCCCCGGTCGGCGATTTCTTCGGAGCGGGATTCGGCCGGCGCCTCGAGCTCAAGTCCGTGCCCGTCCAGGTCGAGGGCGGCGACGGCTACAACTGCTTCTGGCCGATGCCGTTCTTCAAGCGGGGCCTGATCACGGTCACGAACGAGAGCGCGAGGAACGTCCGCTCCTTCTACTATCACATCGATTATGAGGAGGCGCCGGCCCTGGCGCCCGATTCCGCCTACTTCTGCGCCCAGTACAATCAGGCTTTCCCGGAAAAATTGGGGAAGGATTACCTCATCGCCGACCTCGAGGGGAAAGGGCACTACGTCGGCACCGTGATGTCCGTCCGGTCCCGGAGTCCTCTCTGGTTCGGCGAGGGCGACGCCCGGGTCTATGTCGACGACGACACGAAGCCTTCCATCCAGGGCACGGGCACCGAGGACTACTTCCTCATGGCCTGGGGGCTCAGCCAGGCTCAATTCCCTTACTTCGGCTGTACCTACATGAGCACGGACTTTGAGGACCTGGGCACGGAGTACTGCCTCTACCGCTGGCACATCGCCGACGCCATCCGCTTCTCGAAGTCCCTGCGCTTCGAGATGGAGCACACCGGCTGGATCTCCGCCGACGAGACCGAGAGCGGCAAGATCGAGGGCCACGTCGAGCGCGAGGACGACATGGCCACGGTCGCGTTCTGGTACCAGGAAGGGCCGCCGAAGCGGTTCACGAAGCTCCCGCCGCTCGCGGAGCGCCTCCTGCCGAACCTCGATATCGTCATCGAAGGCAAGACCCTGCTCGCGACGGCCAAGCACTCGCCCGGCGTCCTTGAGCTCCAGAAGGGTTTCGACTGGACGGGGGAGGGGCAGGTCCTTTTCATGCCGGCCTCGGACCAGCCGGCGCTCGAGGTCGAGTTCGCCGTCGAGAAAGAGGAGTACCGCGGCCTGATCCTGCGACTGACCTACGCCGAGGATTACGGGATCTACCGGATCTTCCTCGACGGGAAGAACGTCCGGCAGCCCGAGGATTACATGGCCGGCCAGAAGATCCAGGACTATGACCTCTATTCCAGGACACTCGAGGTCAAGGACCATTACCTCGGCAGCTTCAAGTTCGTCCCCGGCAAGCACACCTTGAGGTTCGAATGCCTGGGTCGGAACCCGCTCTCGAAAGGCAATTATCTAGGCCTCGATTCGGTCCGGCTGCGCGAGAGGTGGAATAGGAAAAGGAAGCTCCTGTCCTGACCGACTGGGCGGGAGGCTATTACGGTGACACATAACTAATTACCGAAATAAACGCAGGTTCCTATTTAGTGTATTGACTTGTGTGTCACTGTAATTAATGGCTCGAGGGGAGAGAATTCATGAAGAAGAAATGTCTCTTGAGCTTGATCGCTCTTTTTCTGGCCTGGACCGCTTCGGATATTCCCGCCACGGCCGCGGACGCTCCGTCCATGCGCCCGCCGGCTGTCCCTCTCGTGACGCACGATCCCTACTTCAGCGTCTGGGCCGTCAAAGACAAGCTGACAGACGATTGGCCCCGGCACTGGACGGGAACCGTTCACGGCCTCTCGGCCATGGCCCGCGTCGACGGGAGAGCCTTCCGGGTCATGGGGCCAAGCCCCCGTCAGGTCCCGGCCTTGACCCAAACCGGCCTGGATGTGACACCTACTCAGACGGTTTACACGTTCTCCGATGCAGGGGTCGAGCTCCGCCTGACCTTCACCTCGCCTCTCCTGATCAAGGACCTTGACATCATGTCCCGGCCCGTGACGTACATCACGGCCTCTTTCCGCTCGACAGACGGGCGGGCCCATGCCGTCTCCTTCCTGTTCGAGGCGCCGGCCTCGCTGGCCGTCAACTCGTCCGACCAGAAAGTCGTCTGGGGACGCCACGCCGTGCCCGGGCTCGAGGTTCTGTCCATCGGCTCCAAGGACCAGCCGGTGCTCGAAAAGAAGGGCGACAACCTGAGGATCGACTGGGGTTGGCTCTATCTGGCGGCGCCCCGGGCGGACGCCTCCGCCTCGGCCATGGCCGAGCCCGGCCTCTGCCGGGAGATGTTCGCTAAAAACGGGAGGCTGCCCGAGGCGGACGATCTGGAGATGCCGCGCCCGGCCGGCGACGGCCTGGCCGCGGCCGTCGTATTCGACCTCGGGACGGTCGGCGGCGCCGTGATGTCCCGCCACCTCCTCCTGGCTTACGACGATGGATTCTCCATCGAATATTTCTACCGTAAGCTCCGGCCGTACTGGCGCCGGACGGGCTGGGAAGCCCGCGACCTTCTGGAGTCCGCCGAGAGGGATTATCCGTCGCTTCTCGAGCGCTGCCGGGCCTTCGACGCCGATCTCGCGGCCGACATGAAGAAGGCCGGGGGAGAGAAGTACGCCTTCACGGCGTCGCTCGCTTACCGCCAGTCGATCTCGGCCTGCAAACTGGCCGTGGACATCGACGGCACGCCGCTCTTTTTCCCGCGGGAGAATTTCAGCAACGGCTGCATCGCCACGGTCGACGTCATCTATCCGGCGGCGCCGCAGTACCTCCTCCTCAACCCGGTCCTGGTCCGCGGCATGCTCATCCCGGTGATGGATTACGCCAAGAGCTCGCAGTGGCCGTTCCGCTTCGCGCCGCACGACCTCGGGACCTATCCCCAGGCCAACGGGCAGGTTTACGGCGGCGGCAACAAGACCGAGGAGGACCAGATGCCGGTCGAGGAAAGCGGCAACATGCTGCTTCTCGTCGCCGCCCTGGCCCAGGCTGAAGGCCGGCCCGATTTCGCCGTCCGCTACTGGGACCTCCTGGCGCGCTGGGCGGGCTATCTCAAGGACAAGGGCTTCGACCCCGAGAACCAGCTCTGCACGGACGACTTCGCCGGGCACCTGGCCCACAACACCAATCTTTCCCTCAAGGCTATCCTGGCCCTCCGGTCATACGCCTGGCTCTGCGAAAAAACGGGGCGCAAGCCTGAGGCCAAAGAATATCTCCGGATTTCACAGAATTTCGCCCGGGCCTGGGTAGCGAAGGCGGACGACGGCGACCATTTCCGGCTGGCCTTCGACCGCCCCGGGACCTGGAGCCAGAAATACAACCTCGTCTGGGACAAGATCCTGGGCTTCAACCTCTTCCCCTCCTCGGTCGCCCGCAAGGAACTCGATTATTATCTCAAGGCCCAGCTCAAGTACGGGCTTCCCCTCGACAACCGGAAGACCTACACCAAGCTCGACTGGGTCTTCTGGACGGCGACCCTTGCCGACGATACGGCGACATTCGGCCGGCTGACCGACCCGGTGTTCTCGTTCCTCGTCGAAACCCCGGACCGCGTGCCGATGACGGACTGGTACTGGACCGACAGCGGCAAAAAGACCGGTTTCCAGGCGCGACCCGTCGTCGGCGGCGTGCTCATCAAGATGCTGGCCGACCCGGCCCTCAGGGCCAAGTGGCAGAAATAGCGAGCAAAGAGGGACAGCCCCCCGGGAGGGGACTGTCCCCGTTTTCGTCGGGGCCGCGGCGCTTGCGGCGAACCGGGATATCTGATTTAATAAAACGTCATGAGGGGCGTGAGAGCGATTGTCGTTGCGGTGCTTGTCTTAGGGCTTTTCGCCGCAAGCTCCTTCGCCGAAAAGCCCAGCCTTCTCAAGGTTCCCAAAGCCCAGACCAACGCCCTGATCGTCCTCAAGCGCTGCGGCGTCGAAGTCCTCCAGGAACTCCAAACGTGCTACATCATCCGGGCCGGACGGACGGACATCTCCGACCTCCGGGCCAACGGAATCGTCTTCTCCCCCCTGGCCCGCAACGCCGGCGGCAAGGCGTTCCTCCTGGTCCGGGCCAGGACCGACGGAACGCTCGCCGCCCTGCGGGCCGCGGGCCGCGCGGCGCCCGTCGAACCCGAGACGATCCTGTTCTGGACGGACGCGGGAGACCCGGCGGACAGACTGCCCGAGGGGCTCCTGTGGAAGCCCCTGCCCAATCGATCGCTGCTCGCCCGTCTGAGCCCGGCGTCCTCGACGGCGCCGGCGGCCGCGGTCACCGGGATTTCGGCCGATTCCGACGTCGCGCTCATCGTCAGCGACGTCTCCACGGACAATCTCCGCACCCTGGTTTCGGCCCTTGAATCGTTCCAGACGCGGAACACGTACACGACCGGCTGCTCCGGCGCCGGCCAGTACATCTACGATTATTTCGCCGGGCTCGGGCTCGACGGCCTGCGCTTCCAGCCTTTCTCCGGGCCCCACGGGACCACGCCGCGGAATGTCATCGCCGACAAGACCGGGGCGACCTGTCCGGCCGATATCGTCATCGTCTGCGGCCACTATGATTCCACGTCCCCGATGTCCTCGACCCTCGCGCCCGGCGCCGACGACAACGGCAGCGGCACGGCGGCCGTTCTCGAGACGGCCCGCGTCCTGGCCTCGCACGCCTTCGATTTCACGATCCGCTTTGTTGCCTTTGCCGCCGAGGAACAGGGACTGTTCGGGAGTGCCTATTATGCCGCCCAGGCGGCCGATGACAACGAGCGGATCGTCGGCGTCATCAACCTGGACATGATCGCCTATGCCGACGCCCTGCCCGAGGACGTCACGCTGATCGTCAACAGCGCCTCGTCCTGGCTGGCCGACCTGATGGCGGCCGCCGCGATGTCCTACGTGGGCCTGACGTCGGAGACGATCGTCAACGCGTCGTTCACCTACTCCGACCACGCCTCGTTCTGGGACCAGGGCTATCTCGCCCTGCTGGCCATCGAGGACGAGCCGATCGCGAATCCCTACTATCACACGATCCAGGACACGTCGCCGACGCTCGATTTCGACTTCTTCACCTCGGTCACGAAGGCCGCCGCGGCCGTCGCGGCGGAGCTCGGCCAGCCGGAGAGGACGGGCCCTCCGGCCACTCCCTCCGGCCTGACGACGACGGTCGAGACCTACAGCTCTTTGTTCAAGACGGCCAAGAAGGTCACCCTGACCTGGATGGAGCAGGGCGACGCCGTCGGATACAATGTCTATCGCACGACGCTGTCCCACGAAGGCTACGAAAAGCTCAACGCGGCGCCGCTCGCGGCCGCGTCTTACACGGACGGGCCCATGAGCGTCGGCCTGACCTATTATTACGTGGTCACGGCCGTGGGAGCGACGGGGCTCGAGAGCAACAACTCTTCCGAAGCGGGTATCGCGGCGAGCGCCGCGGCCTTCGCCATCAAGAGCTGGCCGGCGGAAACCGCCATCGTCCGCAGGGAAGGGCGCCGGTGATCCGGAAGCCGGCCGCCGTCTTCATGCTCCTGGCCGGGATGTCTCTCGGCGCGGCCGCGGCCTGGGCCGGGCCGCTCAAGCTCACGCTGTCCGGGTCGGCGGGGATGTTCACCCCGAGCGGGCGGACGTACCAACATCTCTACGGGGCCGGGATTCCGCTGTCCCTCGACGCCTGGCTCACGTTCGGAAGCCGTTTCGGAGCGGCAGCCGGGCTGAATTTTCTCTCCGACAGCGGCACGGCCGTCGCCGTGAACGGCGGCGAAGACGATTACCCGCTGAAGATCGTGCGGCTGACGATCCCTGTTTCCTTGTATTATGCGGCTCGCCTCGGCAGGAACGTCGATCTCAGATTCGGCGTCGGAGCCGGACTGCATCGCTATCGCGAAGAGTGGACGAGCCTCAGTCTCGTGACGCGCGGCTGGAAGGTCTCGCCGCGCCTGTGCGCCTCGGCCTCCTGGCGGGCGATCCCGTCGCTCCCCCGGCTCGCCTTCGTCGGGACGCTGGACTGCGATTTCGTCAGAATCGGGAGTGGCGCGCTGCTCTCCGACAAGACGGAGATTGGGGGATTCGAATTTCTCGTCGGGGCGTCCTGGCGGTTCTTCTAGAAAATAAAGAGGGACAGTCCCCCCGGAGGGGACTATCCCTCTTGCTCTCTATCGTCCCGTAACCTGCAGATAATAGACAAGTTTAACGCGGTATTGGGCCAGCGCGTCAGTCAACTGGTCATGGGTCTGCTGCAGCATGGCCTGGGCGTCCAGGAGGTCCGAGACGTTGCTCAAGCCGTTGTCGTAGCTGTCCTGGTTGACCTTCAGGTTTTCTTCAGCCTGGGCCTGGGCTTCCCGGCTCAACAGGACCTGCTTGTGGGCGTCCGTGAGGTCCTGCCGCGCTTTCTCCATCTGGAGGATCAGCTGATCGGACTGATCCTTCATCGTGTTCCGGGCGATCTGCTCCCTGGCCTTCTGCTCGCTCAGGACGTGGAATCCTTCCCACCAGCCGGAGAGGGGGATAGAGAGGGTCCCGAAGATCATGCCGTTGGTCCGCCCCTTCGTTTCGTCGAGCTTCATGTAGAGGCCGGCGACGCCCACGCCGACCTGCGGCAGGTATTCGCCGAGCTTCATCTTGCTTTTCAATTCCTCGGCCCGGACGGAGGCCGCCAGCAGGCCGTACTCGGGCCGGGTCTTCAGGACCTCGGCCGCGTCGATGTAGTACGACTGGGGGGCTTCGGAAGCCGGCAGGGGGTCCTCCAGCTCGAGCGACGGATCGTAGGGAATGCCGATGTGCTGGCAGAGTGCCATCGCGGAGAGCTTCCGGCCGTTCTCCACCTTCGATTTGTTCAGCAGGACCTGGGACAGGCTGAGCTTGACCTTCAGGACGTCGTTCTTCATCACCAGGCCGGCGTTGTAGGCGCTCTCGACCTGGACGAGAAGGCGCTGGAGAAGCTCCTCGTATTTCTGGACGGTCTTCAGCTTGTCGTTCAGGGACACGACGCGCCAGTAGTCCTCTTCGGTCGTCAGCAGGACTTCGTTGCGCGACATGCGGACCTTGTATTCGCTGACGTCCTCACCCAGGGCCGCGAGCTTGTTGCCGTTGACAATCCGGCCGCCGGCGTAAACCGGCTGGACGGCCGTGACCATGCCGATGGTTGCGGATTTTAACAGGCCCATCGTCATCCCGGGGGAATAAGCGAATTGCGTGGCCGCCGCCAGGTTGGCCGGATTCCCGTCGTAGACCGGCAGGTTGCCGCCCTCCGTCGAGATTTCCATCAGGGACTTGCCGGCGTCGAAGGCCGTGCCCGAGGCGCTGACGGTGGGGAAGTAGCGGGTGAGGGCGGCCTTCCGCGTCTCGCCGGCGGCCTCCTTCTCGAGCAGGCTGTTCTTGATCGCGGCGTTGTTCAGCAGGGCCAGGCGCTTGCTCTCCTCGAGGGTCAGCTTGTCTCCGGCCCGGACGAAGCCGGCGGCGAGGACGAGGATGACGCCTGTGGCGCAGATCTTTTTCGTAATGTTCATGCGGGTTCCCCTTCCGCGGCGGATTCCTTGTCGATCGGCGTTGTCGGCTCGTTCTTATGGAGGATGTAATAAAGGACCGGCAGGATCAGGAGCGACAGGACGAGGGCGAAGAGCAGGCCGAAACAGATGACCGAGCCCAGCGGTCCCCAGAGGGAGGAACCGCTCAGGATCATGGGCACGACGCCGACCGCGGCCGCCATGGCCGTCAGGAAGATCGGCCTCATCCGCCGCTTGCCGGCGGCGATGGCCGCTTGCTCGGGACCGTAGCCGTGGTTCCGGCGGAGCTCGTCGGCGTATTGGACGTAGATGATGCCGTTGCGGACGACGATGCCGAACAGGGCGATCATGCCGACGAAAGCGGTGATGCTGAAGGGATAGCCGGTGACCAGGATGCCGAAGGCGGCCCCGAAGATGGTCAGGGGCATGATGATCATGATCAGCAGCGATTTCTTCAAACTCCGGAACTCGAACATCAAGATGAGGAAGATGATGGTGAGGCTCACGGCCATGGAGTAAAAGAGGAGCGTAAAATATTCGTGACTGGATTCGGTCTCACCGCCGTATTTGATGCGGACGCCTTCCGGGAGGCTCATTTTATCCACAACAGGCCTGATCTTTTTAGTGACCTCGGAGGCATAAGCATTCCGGTCCAATTCCGCCTGCACGGTCAGGGTCCGGACGCCGTTCCGCCTGACGATGTCGCCCTCGGTCCAGGCCGGCCGGAGATCGGCGATCTGGCGGACCGGGACGGCGGAGCCGAGAAGGGGCGATGTGACGTAAATATTCTCGATGTCGCCCGGGGCGGGCTTGTTCATGCCCTCGAACTTGAAGCGGACCTGGAGCGGATAGTCGCCTTCCCAGAGAGTGGCCGCCGGCAGGCCCTTTGTTACGGCCATCAGCGAATAGGTCAGAAGAGCGTTCGGATAGCCTACGCGCGTCGCTTCATCTCTCTTGACCTTCACGTCGATGGCCTGGACGGGCTCGCGGTAATCGTCATGGACCCAGGCTATTCCCCGGATCGAACGCAGGCTGTCCTTGACCTTTCCGGCGGTCCGTTTGAGGTCCTGGATGTCATTGCCGGAAATGCGGATTTCGATCGGCTCTTTGTAGTCGACCATCTCCAGCTGTTTCCACTTGACTTGGGCGTTTGGGAAACTCCCGACGTATTTCCTGCTGTACTCGTCAAGGATCTTGACGGTAGATTCCTTGGAATCAGTCAGGACCACCAGCTGGCCGCAATCCCTCGACGGGAAGCGCGGGGTGTAGAGGGTGTGAAAGCGGGGCGAGCTGGTCCCGACGAAGGCCGTGACGACCTTGACCCGGGGGTCCTTCATCAGCAGGGCTTCCAGGTCCTTCAGGACGGCGTCGGTCTGGCCGAGAGAGCTTCCCTCCGGCAGGGTGACCTCGACCGCGAACTGGTCCCTCTCGATCTTGGGGAAGCTCTGCATGGGCACCAACCGCAGAATGACCAGGCCGACGAAAAAGGACAGGGCTCCGATAGAGATGGCCAGGACCTTTTTTCGGAAAACCTTTTCGACCGCGAGGTCGTAATGCTTCTGCAGACCGTTCAGGAAGGCGGATCTTTTTCCGGTCTTATCGTTCCTGACGCCCTGCTTGATGAAGAAAAAGCACATGAGGGGCGTCAGCAGGGAGGCGGCCAAGAGCGAGGCGGTCAGCGTCGTGGCGACCGTCGGAGGCATGGAACGGACGAAATCCTCGGCCACGCCGTTCAGGAAGAAGGTGATCGGGAAGAAACAGCACATGATGATGATGGTGGCCGTGAAGACCGAGGGGAAAAGTTCCTGGACGCTCCGGGAAGCCGCCGTCCGGCGGGAGAGGCCGCCGTCGAGTTTCTCGACATAGTTGTCGATGATGACGATGGGATCGTCGACGACGAGCCCCAGGACCACGATCAGGCAGGCCAGGGAAACCGTCTGCAAGTCCATGCCGGCCGCCCACAGGATTCCGAGGCTCGAGAGAATCGTGATCGGGATGGTCGCGGCCGCGGCCAGTGCCACCCGGCTGGGGAGGAGGATGAGGGTCACGGCGATGACGGCGAGAACGGCGATGGCAAATTCCTTCAGGAAGTTGCCGATGGATTTGGACACAGCGTCCGGGCTGTTGGAGAGGGTCTCGATCTTGACGTCGGCGGGCAGGGACTTATCGAAATCGTCTATAACCTTACTGACGTCCTTGCCGAACTCGACGATGTTGTTTCCGGTCTGCATCTCCAGGGAGACGACTAGGCATTTCTTGCCGTTGACCCGGATGTACGATTGCGGCTCTTCGTATTCCCGGACGACCCGGGCCAAGTCCTTCAGGCGGACGACGGTGCCGGCCGGGTCGGCGTAGACGATCTGCTCGGCCAGGTCGTTCTCCGTCCTGTAGCTGGCCGGGATGTGAAGAGGGCGGATGAGTTGGCCGTCGTCCAGCTCGCCGGCGTAGCCGACCGCGCTCTGCGGATTGACCGCCGCGGCCAGGGTCAGGGGCTTGATGCCGTAGCGGGCCAGCTTGGCGTTGTCGACGTAAACGTGGATTTCCTCTTTCTGGGCACCGTAGCGCTTAACCCTGGAAACGGCCGGGATGCGCCGGACGTCGGTCTCGAGCTTTTTGATAAAATCCTCGAGCTCCCGGTAGGTCTTGGTGTCGGACTGGACGGCGATGAGCAGGGCCGAAGTGTTGCCGAAGTCGTTGTCGGCGGTCAGCGAGACGAGGCCGGACGGCAGCCCTGCTTTCATCTCGTTCAGGCCGTGGCGTAATTTGACCCAGAAGCCGTCGGGATCCTTTTCTTTGTCCGAGACCTCGACGTAGATGATCATCAGGTTCTCTTTGGAGACGGAATAGGTCTTGGAGCGGTTGACGGACTTGTACTGGAACAGGTACTTCTCAACCTTGTCCGTGACCTGCTCTTCCACTTGCTCCGAAGAGGCCCCGGGATAGATGCCGACGATGATTCCCTGCCGGATCTTGAACTCGGGGTATTCGTCCCTGGGCATCTTGACCAGGCCCCAGATCCCGGCGCCGACCAGGATGGCCGTGAGGATGATGATCGGCTGTCGATAGCGCAACAGAATATCGATCAAGGAACGTTTCTTTTCCGTCATGATTGTCTCCCGGTCCGGAGGTTATCTTTCTACGATCTGGACGGCCGCCCCGTCGAAGAGTTTGTGCTGGCCGGAGACGACGATCGTCTCGCCTTCGCTCAGACCCCCGGCGATCTCGATGCCGTCGCGGAGGAGCGAGCCAAGCTTGACATAACGGACGGCGGCCTTGAACCCGGCCGTGTCGAGGCAATAAACATAGTTCCGGCCCGTCTCGTCGACGAGGACGGCCTGGTTCGGAACGACCAGCCCCGCGGCCTTTTCCGCGTTCTTCAGAATGGCCGTGCAGACCATGCCCGGCTTGATCGTCCGGTCGGGATTGGCGACGGCGATCCTGATCTTGTAGGCGTGGACCATTGGATCGGCGATGACGCCGATATCCTCGACCTTGCCTTCGAATTCCCGGGCTCCCAGGGCGCCGATCCAGATCACGGCTTGCTCGCCCTTGCGGATCAGGGCGATGTCGTTCTCCGGGACGGAGACGCGGGCGAAGACCTTGTCGATCTTGACGATGGTGATCGAGGCCAGGTTGGGCAGGGCGATCATGCCGGGTTCGATGGAACGCTTGCCGACGAACCCGGCTGCGCTGGCGTACAGGCGGCAATCGTCAAGATTCTTTTTGGCGATGGCCGCGGCCGATCTGGCCTGCTGGAGCCCCGTCTCGACCTCGATGTACTTCACCTCGGGCAGGTTGCCGTTCTTGTACATGCGGGACAGGCGGTTGAAGGCGTCCTCGGCCTGCTTCTCGGCCGCCTTGGCCATTTCATAGGAGTTCTTGGAGGTGGCGTCGTCGATTTCGGCCAGGAGCATTCCCTTGCCGACGGCCTGCCCTTCGTTGACGTAGACGCGGGCCACGGTCCCGGGCAGGGCGAAACTGAGCGGAATCGTCTCCGACTCCGCCATCGTCCCGCTGTAGGCGAAAGCCTGTCGCTCGTCGGCCGCGGCGACCTTCCGGACGACGACCTTGACGGGGCCGGACGTCGGTCCGGCTTCCCGCGAGGCCCGGCAGGCGGGGAACAGAATGATGAGCGCGAGGATCGCGCCGCAGGCGTTTCTCAATTTGATCTTCATTCGACCCTCCTTTATGGACATGGGGAAAAAACGTGGTTGCGCAAAGAATATCGGAAAAAAAAATCAGATGCCTTCGGACAGAAGCTCGATGATCAGGTCGATCAGCTTCTTGTCGTCGTTGTCGATGAAGAGATCTATGGTCAGGCTCCTCATGACGGTTATGATCGCCCGGACGGTGGCCTTGACGTCATGCGTCCCGATCGTCTTGAATTCGTTTCTCCGGCTTCCGAACATCAGGATGGCCTCCAGGGTCTTCTCTTCCAGAGCGCCGTACTTATTCATAACGTCCTGGAGGACTTTCTTGTTGGCTTTGATCTCGCCCCGGGCGATCTCGAACAGGGTCACGGCCCGCCTGGTTTCCCGGAAGGACGTGTAGACGTAGGCCAGGAGCTTCTCCTTGGCCGTCTCCTTCTTCTCGAGCTCTTCCCGGACCTTGAGCGTGATCCGTTCGGCCTGGGCCATGGCCACGGCCTCGAGCACCTCCTCCTTGTTCTTGAAATAGTAATAGAGGGTGCTCTTGCCTTTCCCGACCTGCCGGGCGATGTCCTCCATGGTCGTCTTGGCGATGCCCCACTTCTGGAAGAAGGTTTCGGCCGCTTTCAGGATGGAGGCCCTGATGACGTCTTCTTTGCTCATATTCGAATATTCGACCATAATCGTATTATAGTCGAATATTACCGCAAAGCGTTTCTCTTGTCAAGAGCCGGGAAATGATCGCTTCCGAGCGGGGTGTTATCCCGGCCAAGGCGTCGGGCGGCTCGCCCGCAGATCGCGGTCCGGCGGGAAGGGGGGAGGCGGATAAGGAGGGACTGTCCCGCCGAAGGGGGCAGTCCCTCTCGACGTCATAGGCCGCCGCCGAGGACCTTGAAGAGGGCGATCTGATTGGAGCGTCGCGCCAGGCGGGTCGAGACGAGGCCCCGCTGGGCGTCGTAGAGAGCGCGCTGCGAGACGAGGACGCCGAGGTAGCTGTCGATGCCTTCCCTGTAGCGGGCGTCGGAGAGACGGTAGCTCTCGTCCAGGGCCTTGACCAGAGACTGCTGGGCGTCCATCTGATTGACGAGGGCCTGCCCCTGGACAAGGGCGTCGCTGACCTCGCGGAAGGCCGTCTGGACGGCTTTCTCGTACTGGGCCACGGCGATGTCGCGATCGACCTTGGCCATCCTGAGGTTGGCGACGAGGGAGCCGCCGGCGAAGATCGGCTGGACGATCTGCGGCGTGTAGCTCCAATAGCCGGTCCCGTCCTGGAAGAGATGGGAGAGCTCGGGCGCCAGCGTGCCGGCGGCGGCCGTCAGCGAAATGCGCGGAAAGAAGGCCGCCCGCGCGGCTCCGATGTTGGCGTTCATGCCCTTGAGCTGGTACTCGGCCGACAGGATGTCGGGACGCCCGAGGAGGATGGCCGAGTCCAATCCGGCGGATATGTCCTTCAGCTCGGCGACCGCGGTCATCCCGCCGGGGAGAAGCTCGGACGGGATCTGCTTTCCGGCCAGCAAATTCAAGGCGTTCGCGTCCGTGGCGACGAGGCCGGTGTAGCGGGCGACGTCGACGCGGGCCGCTTCCACCTGGCTCTGGGACTGCCGGAGGGTCAGGTCCGAGGCGACCCCGGCGTCGCGGCTCTTCTGGATGAGCTCGTAGTAGGCCTGCTGCGCCGCGAGGGTCGCTTGGGCCAGCTCGAGGGACTCGCGGTCGGCCGCCAGCATCAGATAGCCGTCGGCGACGGCGGCCACCAGGGAAATCTGGGCGGCCTTCCGCGCCTCGACCGTGGCCAGGAACTGGTTCAGGGCCTTGGCCTTCAGGCTGCGGAGGCGGCCGAAGAGATCGATCTCCCAGGACGCCGTGCCCAGGACGCTCCACTGTTCGATGGTTTGAGGATTGCCGGTGGACGACATCTGCTGAGGAAGCCTGTAATTATCGGCGCCGGCCGTAGCCGCGACGCTGGGGTACAGACTGGAGCGCTGGATCCTGTAGAGGGCCTGCATCTTTTCGACGTTGAGCGCGGCGACCCTCAAGTCGCGGTTGTTGGCGAGGGCCAGCTCGATGACGGCCCGCAGGCTCGGCTCGGTGAAGAATTGCTGCCAGGAGAGATCCACCGCCGCGGTCGCTGCGGTGTCGCCGGACGCGCCCGCCGGCAGGGCGGCCGGAACGGGGGCCTCGGGACGGTGGTACCTGGGGATCATCGTGCATCCGCCCAGGAGGAGGACCGCTAAACCCAATGAGAAAATTTTATTCCGCATCTTACTCCTCCTTCGACTGGTCGGCGAAGCTTGTCTCGTCCGGGGAAGGCTTGCGGTATTTCCCGGAAAGCTTCTCGACCAACACATAGAACAGGGGCGAGAAGAGGACGACCAGCACGGTGGCCGTGATCATTCCGCCGAGAACGCTGGTGCCTATGGCGTTCTGCGAACCGGACCCGGCGCCCTTGGTCATGGCCAGCGGCAGGACGCCGAAGCCGAAGGCCAGCGAGGTCATCAGGATCGGCCGGAACCGCAGCTTGGCCGCCTCGATGGTCGCTTCGATGAGATCCATGCCTGCCTCCACTCTGGCCTTGGCGAATTGGACGATCAGAATGGCGTTCTTGGCGGTCAGGCCCATCGTCGTCAGCAGGCCGATCTGGAAATAGACGCCGTTGGATAGGCCGCGCAAGGTCGTGGCGATGACGCCGCCGATGATGCCGAGGGGCAGGGCCATCAGGATCGAAATCGGTATCGGCCAGCTCTCGTAGAGGGCGGCCAGGCACAGGAAGATGACGAAGATGGAGAAGCCGTAGAGGAGGCCGGTCTGCGAGCTGGCCATCCTCTCCTGATAGGACAGGCCCGTCCAGTCATAGCCGACGCCCCTGGGGAGCTTGGCGATGATCTCTTCCATCGCCCGCATGGCGTCGCCCGAGCTGTAGCCGGGCGCGGCCTGGCCGAGGATGTTCATGGAGGGGAACCCGTTGTAGCGTTCGAGCCTGGGGGAGCCGGACGTCCAGCGGCCCGAAGAGAAGGCGGAAAAGGGGACCATCTTGCCGGCGTTGTTCTTGACGAAGAGCCTTTCCAGGTCCCGCGGCAGCATCCGGTAGGGGGCGTCGGCCTGGACGTACACCCTCTTGATCCGGCCGCCCTGGATGAAGTCATTGGCGTAGGCGCTGCCGAAGGCGGCCGAGATCGTGTTGTGAATGGAGGTGATGGGCACGCCCAGGGCCCCGGCCTTGTCCCAATCCACGTCGACGCGGTACTGGGGCACGTCCTCCAGGCCGTTGGGCCGGACGAGGGACAGCCTCTTGTCCTTGACCGCCATGCCCAGCATCTGGTTGCGGGCGGCGGTCAGGGCTTCATGGCCGATGCTGCCCATGTCGAGCAGTTCGAGTTCGAAGCCGTTGGACGTTCCCAGCTCTGTCACGGCCGGCGGGGCGAAGACGTAGATCGAGGCATTGCGGATGCCGGCCAGGGCCCGGCTGGCCCTGGCCGCCACGGCCTTGGCCCGCAGGGGGGTGGCGTGGCGGTACTTCCAATCCTTCATCTTGACGAAGAGCATGCTGACGTTCTGGCCCGAGCCGGCGAATCCCGAGCCGACGATGACCATGCAGGCTTCCACGGCTTCTTTCTCGCTCTTGAGGAAATAATCCTGGACTCTGTTGGCGATATCCTGAGTCTGCTCCAGGGTGCTGCCCTTGGGCAGGGTGATCTGCGTCATCAGCGAGCCCTGGTCCTCGTCGGGCAGGTAGGAGGTCGGCAGGCGCATGTAGAGGAAGGCCATGAGCAGGACGATCAGCAGAAAGACGGCGATGTACCGCTTCCTCTTGGCCAGGGCGCTTCCGACCAGGCGCGCGTAGGCCTCGCGCAGGCCGGAGAACATCCAGTTGAACCAGCGGAAGAAGGGCCGCAGGATACGGAAGGATGCCTCCGACGTGTCATGCCCTGCGGCGACGGGCCTGAGCAGGGAGGCGCAGAGGACCGGCGTCAGGATCAAGGCGACAACGACGGACAGGAGCATGGAGGCGACGATGGTCATGGAGAACTGGCGGTAAATGATACCCGTCGAGCCGCCGAAGAAGGCCATCGGGGCGAAGACCGCCGACAGGACCAGCCCGATGCCGACCAGGGCGCTGGTGATCTGGCCCATGGACTTGGCCGTCGCCTCGCGCGGCGAAAGGCCTTCCTCGGACATGATGCGCTCCACGTTCTCGACGACGACGATGGCGTCGTCGACCAGAAGGCCTATGGCCATGACCATGGCGAACATGGTCAGCATGTTGATGGAGAAGCCGAACAGCCCGAGCGTGGCGAAGGTCCCCAGGAGGACGATGGGCACGGCGATGGTCGGGATGAGGGTGGCCCGGAAATTGCCCAAAAAGAGCCACATGATGAAGAAGACCAGCAGGATGGCCTCGAACAGGGTCTTGACCACCTCCTTGATGGACACCTTGATGAACGGCGTCGTGTCGAAGGGATAGACGACCTTCATGCCGGCAGGGAAGTACGGCGCCATCTCCTTCAGCTTGTTCTTGACGGCGTTGGCCGTGTCCATGGCGTTGGCGCCGGCGGCCTGCCGGATGGCCAGGGCGGTCGAGGCCTTGCCGTTGTAAAAAACATCGGCGGAGTAGTTCTGGGTGCCCAGTTCGGTCCGGCCGACATCCTTGATGCGGACGACCGAGCCGTCGGGATTGATCCGCAGGGGGATGGCCGCGAACTCCTCCGGCGTCTGGAGCATGTTCTGGACGATGATCGAGGCGTTCAGGCGCTGGCCGGGCACGGCCGGGGCCCCGCCGAACTGTCCGGCCGAGACCTCGACGTTATAGGACTTGAGGGCCGTGACGACGTCCTGGATGGTCAGCCGGTAGTCCGTTAGCCTGTCCGGATTGAGCCAGACCCGCATGGAGTAGTCGGAGCCGAAGACCTGGACCTCGCCGACCCCCGGGATCCTGGACAGGACATTCTGCACCTTGGAATTGGCGTAGTCCCTGAGGTCGATGCCGTCCATGCTTCCGTTCTCCGAGATCAGGCCGACCATGAGCAGATAGTTCCTCGTCGATTTGCTGACGATGACGCCCTGGGTCTGGATGACCGAGGGCAGGTTGGCCATGGCCAGCTGGAGCTTGTTCTGGACCTGGGCCCAGGCCAGGTCGGGATCGGTCCCCGCCTTGAAGGTCAGCTCCAGCCGGGCGGCGCCCGACGAATCGCTGGTGGCCGACATGTAGAGCAGGTTGTCGAACCCGGTCATCTTCTGCTCGATGATCTGGGTGACGCTGTTCTCCACCGTCTCCGCCGAACCGCCGGGGTAATAGGCGGTGATGGCGATGGAGGGGGGAGCGATGGGCGGGTACTGTGAGATCGGCAGGTTGCTTATGGCCAGCAGGCCGAGGGCCATCATGGCGATGGCGATGACCCAGGCGAAAACCGGTCTATTCAGGAAGAATTTTGATATCATGATGCGTCTCCGTCGACTCGAATGGATGGGCGGGGGAACGGCGTTCTCCGCTCCTCTCGTCCCTTATTTTCCGGCGGTCCCCTCGAACGGAACGACCTTCACGGAGGTGCCGGGCCGGACCTTGAGCAAGCCTTCGACGATGACCCTGTCTCCGGCGGAGAGGCCCTTGCTGACGAGCCACTTGTCGCCCAGGGCCCGGTCGAGCTCGAGCGTCCGCTGCTCGACCTTGTCATCCTTGCCGACGACCCAGGCATACGGATTGCCCTTGGTGTCGCGGCTGACGCCCTGCTGGGGGACCAGGAGGGCCTGTTCATTCACCCCTTCCTCGACCACCGCGCGCACGAACATGCCGGGGAGGAGGACATTGTCCGGATTGGGGAAGACGGCCCGGAGCGTCACGGAACCCGTCGTCGGGTCCACGGTGATGTCGCGGAACTGGAGCGTGCCCTGCAGCGGATAGGGGGTTCCGTCCTCGAGTTTCAGGCTGACCTTGCTCCAGGCTTCCTTGTCCTGTTTGAGCCGTCCGGCCTCCATGTTCCGCCGCAGGCGGAGGATCTCGGCGCTGGACTGGATCACGTCCACGTAGATCGGATCCATCTGCTGGACGACCGCCAGGGGAGTGCCCTGGTAGGCGTTGACCAGGGCGCCGACCGTCACGCTGGAGCGCCCGATGCGGCCCGAGATGGGCGATTTGATGGGCGTGTAATCCAGGTTGATGCGGGCGTTCTCCATGGCCGCCCGGGCGGACACCGCCCCGGCCTGGGCCGTCTCGAGAGCCATGACCGCATCGTCATAGTCCTGCTCGCCGACGGCGTGGACGGCCACGAGATTCTTGAAACGCTCGACGTGGGAGCGGGCCGACGGGATCCTGGCCTCGGCCACGGCCACCGCGGCCTTGGCCTGCTCGTACGCGGCCTGGTAGGGGGCCGGGTCTATCTGGTAGAGAAGGCTGCCGGCCCTGACGTCCGCGCCCTCCGTGAACAGGCGCTTCTGAAGGATGCCGTTCACCTGGGGCCGGATCTCGGCGACCAGATAAGCCGTGGTGCGCCCGGGCAGCTCGGCTGTCAGCGCCATGCGTTCCGTCCCGAGAGTGACGACGGCGACCTCGGGCATGCCCGCGGCCGGAGGAGCGGATTTGCACGCGGTCGCCGAAGCGATCGCGGCGAGAAGGCCCAGAGCGGCCAGGCCATAGCGCCTGCGCCGGTTCGGGCCGGAACAAGTCCGATGGAAGGGGAATTTCGATGCACTGTGCGGCTTCGCGCCGTGGATCATGTCAGTCATGAGAGAACTCCTTTCGCTCCCGTCCGGGAGCATCTGCGGGCTTTGGGCTTGACCGCGAACGCATATGCCCCGCGGCTTGCCGCGTGGGAACATTTGACTGGGATTCCAAAGGGGCGCAGCAACCCTTTGGTCAAGGGCGGGGTCCATGCCCCGCCCGAGAATGCGAGCGTGCGAGGCGGCCGAAGGTCGCTGAGCCGCGAGTTGACTGAGAGAAGCGGTCCATTATAGTCCTCTTAATATTCGATTCAACAGCATGTTTCCCTCGAGCCTTTTCAGGATTCGTCCTTCCGCTTGCGGAGGCTCGAATAGATGAAGTCGAAGATCTTCTCGGCCAGCCGATCCGCCGGCGCCTCGACCATCCCGCTCTCCCATAACCGGGGATGGTTGACGCCGACGAGAAGGGCGTCGATGAGGAAGACCGTCTCCATGGGGTTGACCAGCCGGAATTCCCCGGCGGCCACGCCCTCGTCGATGGTGCGGGCGATGATCCTTGAAATTTCCAGGCTCTTCTGCTTGAGAATGTTGAACTTCCGGCGAAACTGTTCGTTGGCGGTCTTGACGTTTCCTCCGTAGATCAGCCGCAGGAAGCGGAAGGTGGACCTGTCCATCATCAGGATGCGGGCGATGTTGCTCTTGGCCCGCTGGAAACCGACGATCTCGGCGACGATCGCCCTCAGCTTCTCCGGGGCCGGGGCGTGGGAATCCGCGATCTCGGTGATCTTCGCCCCTTCGACATCCAGATGGTGGCTGACGATCTCGAAGAGAACCCGGCCCTTGTTCGGGATGTACTTGTAGAGGGTGGCCTTGGACAGGCCGGCCTCGAGGGCCACGTCGTCCATCGTCATCCCCGTGTAGCTTTTGGCCATGATGATCTTCTCGGCGGCGTGGAGAATGGCGTGACGGATCTCCTCGCGGCGGCGGAGCTCCCGCTCCGCCCGCGGATCGCCGCCGCTCGTCTTATCGTTCTTCATTGTTCGCTCATGGCATCATTATATATATACATGTCGGTTTATTAACTAAACTTATAAGTTCAGGCTATTATAAGCGGCCCGGCTTGTCAAGTCCGGGCTGGCTCCCGGCGGCGCGCGGAGCGCTTGCGTCCGGCGGCCTAATTTGTTTAAATGAGAGTCCGACAACGGAGGAGGCTTCATGAGCGAAAGCGATAAGAACCAGACCCGGAGGGATTTCCTCAAGATCGGGGCCGCGGCCGGGTTGGGCGCCGCCGTCTCCGGGCTGAACCTCAGCGGGCGTGAAAAGACCATTGGATCGAGGGGAGCCAGGTCCCAGTTCAAGGCCGCTCCCATCTCGACAGTCCGGGTAGGTTTCGTCGGCGTCGGCGGCATGGGGTCGGCCCATGTCCAGAACTACCTCAACATCGAGGGCGTCCAGGTCAGGGCCATCTGCGATATCGTTCCGGAGAAGGTCGCCCGGGCCCAGAAATGGGTCGTCGCGGCCGGCCAGCCCGAGCCGAGCGGCTACTCCAAGGGCCTCCATGATTTCGAACGCATGTGCGCGTCCGAAGAGCTCGACCTGGTCATGACCGCGACGCCCTGGGAATGGCACGTCCCGGTCTGCCTCTCGGCGATGAAGAACGGCAAGCACGCCGTGACCGAGGTCCCGGCCGCCATGTCGCTCGACGACTGCTGGGCGCTCGTCGAAACGGCCGAAAAATACGGCAGGCACTGCCAGATGATGGAGAACTGCTGCTACGATCGGATCGAGCTCATGACCCTAAACCTTGTCCGGAAGGGCGTCCTGGGCGAGGTCCTGCATGCCGAGGCCGGCTATCTCCACGACCTGCGGGACGTCAAGTTCTCGAGCGAAGGCGAGGGGCTCTGGCGCCGGGCCTGGTCCCGGAAGCTCAACGGCAATCTCTACCCGACGCACGGACTCGGCCCGGTCGCCCAATGCCTGAACGTCAACCGCGGCGATGCTTTTGACTTCCTGGTTTCCGTGAGCAGCCCCACCCGCGGGCTCCACGAGTACGCCGTCGAGAAATTCGGGCCGGAATCGCCGCAGGCCGGGGAGAAATATGTCCTCGGCGACGTCAACACGAGCCTGATCAGGACGAAACTCGGAAAGACGATCATCCTCATCCACGACACGAACCTGCCCCGACCCTACACGCGGATCAACCTCGTTCAGGGAACAAAGGGCTTGGCCCACAAGTGGCCCGACCGGATCTACATCGAGGGCAAGGCCGCGAAGCCCCACGAGTGGGACGACTTCGAGAAGTTCGCCGCCGAATTCGAGCATCCCCTGTGGAAGGCCGTCGCCTCGAAAGGGGAGGGCCGGGGCCACGGCGGCATGGATTACATTGAGGACTACCGGCTGATCCAGTCCCTCCGCAAGGGCGAGCCGCTCGACCAGGACGTCTACGACGCGGCCGCCTGGAGCGCCATCGTCGGGGCGAGCTGCCAGAGCGTCGCCGGCAAGGGCAGGCCCGTCGCCATCCCGGATTTCACCCGCGGCCTGTGGAAGACGAACCCGCCCCTCGGGATTATCGAAGCCTGAGCGGGTTGGCGCCCTTTTGTGTTTTCCGCTAGAATGGTTCCTTGTGACTTCCCGAACGGAGGGCCGCATGCATCGAATTCCCTGCCGGCGCATGGCCGCCGGCGTCGTTGTTTTCCTGGCCGCGGCTTTCGTTGCTTCCGCGGAGGCCAACCTCTCCCTGAAGGAGATCCTCAACAAGAACGTCCAAGCCTCGGGCGGAAAAGCCACGATCGGCCAGGTCAAGAGCCTGTCCTTCAAGACGGGCGGGACCCGGAACATCGTCTCTTCCGCGGGGGAGCTCAAAGTCCTCACGGGGAAAGACCCGATCGTCACCGAGGTCGTTCTCGTCAAAGGGGACAACGTCCAACGGAACTCGCTCAACGTGATCAGCAATGTCGCGGAGCCTGAAAAAACCGTTTATCGGACTCTGGCCAAACTCTATGCCGGGGTTTTTTCCCTGGCCAAGTTCGAGGGCCAGCTCAAGCTCGAGGGCCTGAAAAGTTTCGGGCCGGCGAAGCTCTATCACCTGACGCCCAAGGTCAAAAGCGGGACCGTCGGAGTCCATTTTTACCTGGATGCCGACGACTTCCGCCTGAAGCGTCTCGTCTTCCAGGGGAAAACTCCCGAGGGGGACAAGTACGAGGTCAATTACGATTTCGCTCCGTTCGAGGAGGCCGAAGGTCTCAGCCTCCCGCTCTCCTGGTTTGTCTCCCAGGTCGGAACCCGCGGCAACATGACCGAGGTCACCGAGCTCAAGGCGAATCAGCCCATGGCCAGGGATTTCTTCACGAAAATCGAGACGAACGCCGGGAAAACGGATTCCGCACCGGGCGTAATGAAAGGGAATGTCCTCGATTTCAATTCTTCCCCCGTTGGCTTGACCATCGTCACCAACTGGACGAAAAAGGACGTCGAGAAGGCCGGGCTCCGGACGGGCGACAAGCTGACCATGCTCCTCGAAGGGGACGAGTCCGAGCTCGCGTTCTACGCCCTGGCCAACGAAATCCCCCCTCAGAACGAGCTGGCCAAGGGCGCCCGGCTTCTGGCGCCCATGCCCCGGGGCGGCGAGGGCCTCGCCGTCCGGATCATCGGCGGAGACAAAACCTCCATCATGGCCAAGCTCAAGCCCCTGGCCGTCATTTCCGTCAAGAAAAAGGCGAGTTAAAGGAGAACGTCACATGTCGGGTTTGAAAAGAAGGCAGTTCATCACCTCCATCGCGTCGGGCGCCGTCGGCCTGGGCTTTGCCGGGAAACTCAAGGCGGGGATGCCGGACATCGTTCCCGGCCAAAAGGAGGCCGCGTCCCCGCGGATCAAGAAATATAACGACCTCGGCAAGACAGGGCTCAAGGTCCCGGACGTCAGCTGCGGAGCCATCTCCCTTTTCGAGCCCAACGTCCTCCGCTACGCCTACGAATGCGGGGTGACCTATTTCGACACGGCCGAAAGCTACCTCAGGATGAAGGGCGAGGCCTATGTCGGCCAGGGGCTCAAGGGTGTGCGCGACAAGGTCGTCATCACGACCAAGCACGGCCTGAATCCCAGCCAGAGGATCGAGAAAGCGTCCATCATCAAGAGGATGGAGGAGAGCCTCAAGCGCCTCCAATCCGATTACGTCGACGTGGCCATGATCCACAATATCGGGGATCTCACCCCCCTCCTCAACAACCAGGAGGTCCTCGCCGCCTATGATCAGCTCAAAAAAGACGGCAAGGTCAGGTTCACCGGTTTTTCGAGCCACAACGCCAAGGTCACCCTGAAACAGGCCCTGGAGACGGATTTTCCCCAGGTCGTCCTGGTCATGTACAACCACATGGAGGGCAAGGAGATCGAGCCCCTGGTCAAGGCCGTCCGGGCCAAGGGCATCGGCACCGTGGCTATGAAGGTCTTCGCCGGCAGCCAGCAGGGGAACCTGAAGGGCCTGGTCGGCCCGGAGACGAGCTACCCTCAGGCCGCTATCCGCTGGGTCATGAGCAACCCCGATTTCGACACCTGCATCCCGACCATGAGCAGCTATTCCCACGTCGAGGAATATGTCGCCGCTTCCGGCCGGCCCCTCGACCGGGCGGCGCTGGGCCTGATCGCCCGATACCGGGAACAGGTCCACGACACGTATTGCCGCGTGAGCTGCTCCGAGTGCCTGTCCGCCTGCCCGAACAATGTCGCCGTGAACGACGTCCTCCGCTATGCGATGTACTACGAGAACTACGGGATGGAAAGGCAGGCCATGGATTATTACGCGGAACTCGCGCCCCAGAGCAAGCCGCTCGGCTGCGAGAGCTGCGGCGGGCCCTGCGAAAGCGCCTGCCCCTACGGTTTGAAGGTCAGGACCCGGCTCCTTCACTCGCACGAGATCCTGACGGCCTGAGGCCGCCCGTTTTTTCAACGAGACGTCTTCCACGATCACGAGCCCGGGCTTGTTGGACAGGTTCCGCCGCAGACGATCGGCCGGTTGACGGACTCGATCTCGTTCCGGCCCGATCGTCATTGGATGAACTTCCGACCTTTTTCCCGTATAATAAAGGGAAGGACGGCAGGCTTTTAGCCGTCATGAGCCGATAGACCAAATTTCGACGATTCGAGGGAGGCCATGCTTAGAGACATCATCAAAAAAGAGATCCTGGACAACATCACCAGTCCGAAATTCGTTTTCACCTTCCTCCTCTGCGCCGTCCTCATCCTGCTCTCAGTCTATACCGGAGTCGCGAACTACGGCTCGGAGAAGAAGGAGTTCACGGCGGCGGTGGCCCTGAACAAGAAGAACATGGAGAACCAGCCGAACTACTCATCGCTGGCCGGGATCGGCATCAAGATCAACAAGCCGCCCCAGGTCCTGGGGACCGTGGTCAACGGCATCGAAGAAGCGGTCGGCCGGGTCGCGCCGGTCAACATCGCTTCCGATCCCAACCTGGTCGATTCCAAGTACGGCAGCAACCCCGTCTTCGCCGTCTTCGGCCCTCTGGACCTGATGTTCATCGTCAAGATCGTCCTCAGCCTCTTCGCCATCCTCTTCACCTACGACACGATCGTCGGCGAGAAGGAGAAAGGGACGCTGAAGCTGGCCCTTTCGAACGACGTCCCCCGGGACCGTCTGATCCTGGGCAAGGCCATCGGCGGCTACATCAGCCTGCTCATCCCCCTGCTCATCCCCTTGGTCCTGAGCCTCATCATCCTGATCATCGCCCCCAACCTCGCCCTGAACGGCGGGGACTGGGCCCGGCTCTTTCTCATCTTCCTCATGTTCTTCCTCTATCTCTCGGTCTTCTTCAGCCTGGGCCTTTTCGTCTCGGCCAGGACGTCGCGCTCCTCGACGAGCTTCCTCGTCCTGCTTTTCCTCTGGGTGGTCTTCGTTATGGTCATCCCCAAGGTCGCGGTCATCACGGCCAGCCAGATCAAGCCCATCCCGTCGGTCCACGAGATCACGGCCAAGAAGGACGCTTTCCTCCAGCAGATCCAGGTGGAAGGCCAGAAGGGCGTCCAGGATTGGGCCCGGAAGAACCAGGCCGACGCGACCAAGGACGTCAAGGCCTACCAGGAAAAATTCCGCCAATTCATCCAGGATTACCAGCAGCAGCTGACCTCCAAGATCGATGAGAGTAACGCCGCCCTCGAACGGGATTACCAACTGAAAAAGAAGGTCCAGCAGAACCTGGCGGTGAACCTGTCCCGGATCTCGCCTGCCTCGGCCCTGACCTTCGGCTCCATGACCCTGGCCCGGACGGGGGTCGATGAGTACGACCGCTTCCTGGCCTCGGTCCGGGCCTACAAGCCGATCTACACGAAATGGGTCAATTCCAAGCTCGGCCAGAGCATCAATTTCCAGACGGGGGAGCAGACCAAGATCAAGATCGACGACATGCCCCAGCATTCGATCGCCCCGGAAAGCCTGGGCAAATCGCTCGTCCGGACACTGCCGGATTATGTCCTGATGATCGTCATGATCATCATCTTCTTCGTCGGGGCGTACGTTTCATTCCTCCGCTACGACGTCCGCTAAGGAGTGTTCCAATGCTCGAAGCCATCAACCTGACCAAGAGATATGAAGATGGGCAGCTCGCCCTGGACGATCTGACTTTCAAAGTTGCCCGGGGCGAGATCTTCTGCATGTTCGGCGCCAACGGGGCGGGGAAGACGACGACGATCAACCTTTTCCTGAACTTCATCCCGCCGACCTCGGGCACGGCCCTGATCGAGGGGATCGATGTCGTCAAGGACCCGCTCAAGGCCAAGAAGAACGTCTCCTTTGTCTCGGAAAACGTCATGCTTTACGGCAACTTTTCGGCCATCCAGAACCTGGACTACTTCAGCCGCCTGGCGGGGAAACGCACCCTGACGAAAAAGAATTACGCTGACGTCCTGGGCCGGGTCGGACTCCAGAAGGAGGCCTTCGACAAGCGCATCAAGAATTTCTCGAAGGGCATGAGCCAGAAGCTCGGCATCGCCATCGCCCTGCTCAAGGACGCTCCCAACGTCCTCCTCGACGAGCCGACCTCCGGCCTCGACCCCCAATCGGGGCGAGAGTTCCTCGAGATCCTCGTCCAGATGCGCGACGCGGGGAAGTCGGTTTTCATGTCGACCCACGACATTTTCCGGGCCAAGCTGATGGCCGACCGGATCGGGTTCATGAGAAAAGGCAAGTTAGTCATGCTGAAGACCGCCAAGGAGCTAGCCCACGAGGACCTGACGGAGCTTTACATCCAGTACATGGAAGAGCAGCCCGGGCAGACCGCCCCGGCCGCCGTCTAAACCGAGGTTCATAGAGGAAGGCTCCGTCCCGCCGTTCATTAGCCGTCGGGAGATCCCTGCCGCCCTGGGACTCGAGGGGGATAAGAAAACTTGACAAGGCTCCGTTTTGGCCTATAATAAAACTGTGAAAACTAAAAGAGTTTTTATAGTTTCTAAACCCCATAATGACCAGGCTCCCGCCCTGCGGGCCAGGATCCTCGGCGCCGGAAAAGAGCTGTTCCTCAGCCGGGGCTTCGTCCGGGTCACGGCCGATGAGATTGCCGCCCAGATCGGCATCAGCAAGGCCACCCTCTACAAGGAATTCGAGAGCAAGGAGGAGATCCTCAGAGCGGTGGTCCGGGACTTCATGAACGAGATCATCGGCCGCGTCGAGGCTCTCATCCATGACGACACGATGAGCTTCGTCGAAAGGCTGGTCGCCCTCTTCGCCTTCGTCGGCGGCCGCATCTCCCAGTTCGGGCCGCTTCTCGTCCGCGACCTCCAAAAAAGCGCGCCCCTCGTCTGGAAAGAGATCGATGACTTCCGCAGGGACAAGATCCTGACGAACTTCAAGATCATCTTGGCGGCCGGGCACAAGCAGGGCCTTTTCCGCGGCGACATCGACATGGACCTTCTTCTCAGGATGTTCCTCAAGCTCGTCGAGGAATTCGTCAACCCCGCGGAGATCCTCCGTTCGGGGCGAACGCCTGCCGAGACGTTCGAATCGGTCATCAAGGTCTTTTTCCAGGGCATTCTGACGGACCGGGGCCGGCTGGATTTTTCGGCCAGGACCCCGGCCCTTTTTGAGCCCCGCAAGGAAGGTGCATCATGAAAACCAAGATCCTTTCGGTCTCGTTCGTCCTGCTGGCTTTCCTCTCCTGCTCCGGGAACGGCGCCAAGGACGTGATTTCCGCGTCGGGAACGATCGAGGCCATCGAGGTCAACGTCGCTTCCAAGGTCGCCGGCGAGCTCCAGGAGCGCACCGTCGATGAAGGAGCGAGGGTCCGGGCGGGCGATAAGCTGGCGGTGATCGACCACGCAAGCCTCGAGATCCAGCTCCGCCAGGCCCAGGCCGGGGTCGACCTGGCCCAGGCCCAGCTCGTCCTCCTCCGGAACGGCGCCCGCAAGGAGGATATCCAGCAGGCCGAGGCGGCCCTGCAGCAGGCCGAAGCGTCCTTCACGGTCGCCGAAAACGATGCCTTGAGGATGCGCGAGCTCGTCAAAACCGGGAGTGTTACGCCGAAACAGAAGGAAGACGCCGAGGCCCGCCTGACGGTCGCCCAGGCCCAGCGCAGCGCCGCCACCGAGGTTTTGAAAAAGACCCGGACGCTCGCCCGTCCCGAAGAGATCCAGGCCGCCGAGGCGCGCCTCGCCCAGGCCCAGGCCGCCGTCGATCTCCTGAAAAAAACGATCGCCGACTGCACGATCACGGCCCCGGTCGGCGGGATCGTGACCCACAAGGCCGTCGAGGCCGGCGAGCTCGTGGGCCAGGGTGCGACCATCGTGACCATCTCCGGGCTCGACAGCGTGTATGTCATGATCTACGTCACCGAGCAGGAGCTGGGCCGCGTCCGTCTCGGCGATGCCGCCGATGTCAAGATCGACGCCTTTCCGGAGAAAGTTTTTTCCGGGAAAGTCACCTACATTTCGCCCGAAGCCGAGTTCACGCCCAAGAACGTCCAAACGAAAGAAGACCGGGTCAAGCTCGTCTTCGGGGTCAAGGTCGAGATTGAAAACAAGGAAGGGCTGCTCAAACCCGGGCTCCCGGCCGACGCCACGATCCGGGTCAATCATTCGGCCAAGGTGCCGGGTCCGGAAACCTCATGACCGCTTTCGCCGTCGAAACGCAGGGCCTCGGCAAAACCTTTGGACTCATCGAGGCCGTCCGCTCGCTGGACCTGACCGTCCGCGAGGGGGAGATGTTCGGTCTCGTCGGGCCCGACGGGGCCGGCAAGACGACGACGATCCGGATGCTCTGCGGTATCCTCAAGCCGACCTCAGGCCGGGCTTCAATCCTGGGCTACGACCTCGAGAAGGAAAGCGACCAGATCAAGAACCACATCGGTTATTTCTCCCAGAAGTTCAGCCTTTACGGCGACCTGACCGTCGACGAGAACATCGAGTTTTTCGCCGAGATCCATCTGGTCGGGGATTTCCGGAAGCGGCGCGAGGAGCTCCTGGAGTTCACCCGGCTCGGACCCTTCCGCAAGCGCTTGGCCGGCAGGCTCTCGGGCGGGATGCGCCAGAAGCTGGCCTTGGCCTGCACCCTCATCCACACGCCCCGACTCATTTTCCTTGATGAGCCGACGACGGGCGTCGATCCCGTCTCGCGGCGGGACTTCTGGAAGATCCTCTCGAGCCTTCTCCGGTCCGGGATCACGATCGTCATGACCACTCCCTACATGGACGAGGCGGAGCGCTGCTCGCGTGTCGGCCTGCTCAGCGGGGGGAGGCTCCTGGCCGCGGACACACCCCAGGCCGTCAAGGCCCTGATGCGGGGCGTGGTCGTCGAGATCCTCTGCCCCGAGATCCGCCGGGCCTTCGCCGTGCTGAAGAAGCTTCCCGACGTCCGCGAGGTTCAGCTTTTCGGCGACCGGCTGAACGTGGTCGTCGAGGAGCCGGAGAAAGATGTCTCCCTCATCGAAGCGGCGCTGGCCGGCGAGGGCATCCCCGTCGTCCAGAAACGCGTCCTCCCGCCGACGCTCGAGAACGTCTTCATTTCCGTCACCCAATCCGCCCCAACGGAGGCCGCCCATGCTTAAAAAACCAACTATCTTCCTGGCCCTTCTGCTCATCCCGCTCGCGACCTGGGCCCAGAAAAAAACCCTTTCGCTCGACGAGGCTGTCGCGACCGGGCTCGAGGCGAGCCCCGGACTCCACAGCTCTCGGATGAAGGTCGAATCCTCGGCCGCGAAAACGAGGGAGATCTCGGCCGGCCGGCTGCCTGCGCTCAAGCTCGGCGCGGGGTACATCCGGCTGAGCAAGGTCCCCCCCTTCGAGGTGACCCTCCCGATCTCCCCCAACCCAATCGTCGTTTCTCAGAATTATTTCAACAGCTACAACCTTCGAATCGGCGTCCAGCAGCCCCTGTTCACTGGCTTCCGTCTCGAGGCCGGCACGGAATCGGCCAGGTTCCTCGAAAAGGCCGCGGGCTTGGACCTCGAGAAGGACAGGGCGGAGTTCATTTTCGCGGTCAAGTGCGCCTACTGGGGTCTGGCCAGGGCCGGGGAATTGGAAAAGGTCGTTGCGGAGAATATCAACCAGGTCACGGAGCACCTCAAGGACGTCCGGGCCTTCTTCGGTCAGGGCCTCCTCACGAATAACGAGGTCCTCCGGGCCGAGCTCCAGCTCTCGAACGCGGAGATGATGAGGATCGACGCCCGGAATGCCGTCGAGGTCGCCCGGACCTCGCTCAACAGCCTGATCGGTCTGCCGCTCGAGACCGAAGTGGAATTGACCACTTCGGCCGAAAGCCCGGCCGCGACCCTTCCTCCGGCCGGGGAGAAGGAAGGCGAGGACGAAGCAGCAGCCCGGTCGCTTATCCAAACGGCCCTTGCCGACCGTCCCGAGCTCAAGTCCGCCGATTTCAGGATCAGGGCTTCCGAGGCCGGGGTGAAGGCGGCCAAGTCCGGCTGGTACCCTCAGGTTTTTCTTTCCGGAAATTACTATGACCTCAGGCCCAACCCAAGGCTCATGCCCGCCAAGGACGAGTTTTACGGGACGTGGGATGTCGGCATCTCCCTGTCCTTCGACCTTTGGAACTGGGGACAGACCAAGAGCCAGACCGAACAGGCCCGGGCCCAGCTGGACCAGGCCCGGGACGCTCGAAAGATCCTGAATGACCAGGCCGTCCTCGAAGTCACTCAGAGCCGGTTGACCCTCGGTCAGGCGCGGCAGAAGACCGGGGTTGCCGGGCAGGCGGTCGCCCAGGCGGAGGAGAACCTTCGCGTCACCCAGGAGAGGTTCAAGCAGGGCCTGGCCTTGAACACCGACGTCCTGGACGCCGAGGTCTCCCTGCTCCAGGCGAAAATCAACCGGACCCAAGCGGCCATCGATCTGGTCCTGGCCCAGGCCAGGCTCCAGAAGGCCTTGGGACATTGAGCGGGGACCGAGAGGAGCGCCCGCCATGCCCGAATATTCCATCGAAGTGAAGTCCCTGACCAAGAGGTTCGGCGCCTTCACCGCCGTCGATGGGATTTCGTTCGCAGTCGGCCGCGGCGCGATCTTCGGCTTTCTCGGGGCCAACGGGGCCGGCAAATCCACGACCATCCGGATGCTCTGCGGCCTTCTGAGCCCGACATCCGGGACGGCCTCTGTCGGCGGCTTCGACATCGACCGGCAGCCGGAACGGGTCAAGAGGGTCATCGGCTACATGTCCCAGAAGTTCTCTCTCTATGAAGACCTGACCGTCGTCGAGAACATCCGCTTCTTCGGCGGCGTCTACGGTCTTGCAAAAAGGGCCATCGATTTGCGGATGCCCTGGGTCCTGGAGATGGCCGGCCTCCAGGGACGCGAGCGGAGCCTGACGCGGACCCTCTCCGTGGGCTGGAAGCAGAGACTGGCCCTGGGCTGCGCCGTCCTCCACGAGCCCGAAATCGTCTTTCTCGACGAGCCGACGGGCGGGGTCGACCCGGCCTCGCGCCGGCGGTTCTGGGAGCTCATCAACGAGCTGTCCGAGCGGAAGGTCACGGTCTTCGTCACCACCCACTATTTGGATGAGGCGGAATACTGCAACGACATCCGGCTCATCCACGCCGGGCGGATCGTCGCCGGCGGCAGCCCCCGCGAGCTCAAGGACGAGGTCATCCGCAATCCCATCCTCGAGGTCGCGAGCGACAGGGCCGTCGACGCCCTGGAGACCCTTCAAAAGGAGCCCTGGGTCCTGGAGACATCGATCTTCGGGACGTCCCTCCACGTCAGCGTCGCCGACGAGGAGGAAGGCCGGCGGCTCATCCGGGAGCGGCTGGCCGGCGCGGGCATCGTGCCGGAGCGCATCGACCGGATCGTCCCGTCGCTCGAGGACGTCTTCATCCACAAGATCGAGGAGCAGTCCGGAAGCCGGGGGAGCGGGGAGGCGGCGCCGTGAACTCCCTGCCGATCGCCTCCGTCGGGCCGGTCATGCGGAAAGAGTTCCGCCAGATCAGGCGGGACAGCCGGTCGCTCATCTTCATGATCTTCCTCCCGGCCTTCCTGCTCCTCATGTTCGGCTTCGCCCTGAACTTCGACGTCAAGCATATCCCTCTCGCCGTCGTGGACCAGGACGGGGGCCGCATCAGTCGTGAGCTCGCCGAAAAGTTCAGGACGACGGAGTATTTCGATGTCAAGGCGGAACTCGACCGGACCGGCGATGTCGACGGTCTCATGGCTCGCGAGAGGATCAAGGCCGCCCTGGTCATCCCCGAGACATTCTCGGAGGACCTCCTCGCCGGGCGCAGCCCCTCCGTCCAGTTCCTCCTCGACGGGGCTAACGCCATGAGCGGGACGACGGCCGCCGGCTACGCTGCGGCCATCCTCCAGAGCTATTCGCAGAAGATCACGCTCGAGGCTATGGAGCGCCGCGGGCTCGGCGGCCTGACCATGCCCCTCAAGACCGAGGTCCGGGTCTGGTACAACCCGGAGCTCAAGAGCGCCCGGTTCCTCCTGCCCGGGCTGATGGCCTTCATCCTCATGGTCATCCTGACCACGTCGACAGCGTTCTCCATCGTCCGCGAGAAGGAACGGGGGACCATGGAGCAGATCAATGTCTCGCCCCTCCGGCCCGCGGCGCTCATCATCGGCAAGATGATCCCCTACATCCTGATCTCCCTGGCCTCGGCCCACCTCGTTCTCGGTCTGGGCTGGGTCCTTTTCGGCGTCGCCGTCAAGGGGAGTTATATCCTTCTCCTCCTGACCATGATCCTGTTCCTCATCTCCGGGCTGGGGCAGGGCATCCTCATTTCCGCGATCACCCGGACACAACAGGTGGCCTTCCTTATCTCCGTCCTGACGACGATCCTGCCAACGTTCATCCTCTCGGGCTTCGTCTTCCCGGTCAGGAGCATGCCCGCCTTCATCCGGCTGGTGACCTACTTCGTCCCGGCCAAGTATTTCCTCGTCGCCCTCCGGGCCATCATCCTCAAGGGGGCGGGACTTGGCGCCTTTTGGGACCAGGTCCTGTTCCTGGCCGGTTTCGGCGTCCTGACCCTCGCCCTGAGCGTCGTCATGCTCCGCTCGGGCGGCGAGGACGGGCGGAAGCGGGGGAGGGGGGCGCGGTGAAAGCCATCCTCTCCATCCTCCGGAAGGAGTTCCTCCAGCTCCGGCGGGACCCGAAGCTTTTCCCGGTCATCTTTATATCCCCGATCCTCCAGCTCCTCCTCCTGGGCTATGCCGCGAACCTCGACGTCAAGAACATCCCCTCGGTCATCTGCGACATGGACCGTTCGGCGGCCAGCCGCACCTTCCTCGACGACTTCGTCAATTCCGGGTATTTTTCGGTCGTGGCTCGGGTCGAGAAGATGGATGAGATCGACCGCTACCTCGACCACGGCGACGCGGCCATGGCCTTCGTCACCCCCCGGGGGTTCGGCGACAAGGTGGCCGCGCGGCGGGAGGCCTCGGTCATGATCATCGCCGACGGGTCGGAGAGCCAGTCGGCGTCGATCGGCGTCAACTACGCGACGATGATCGCGGCCAGGTTCACGCAGAAGATCATTTTCGAGGCCTTCGAGCGGGCCAAGGGCCTCGGCCTGAAGCCCGTCCTCGTCAACGCCGAGGTCCGGGTCTGGTACAACCCGGAGCTCAAGAGCCGGAATTTCATGGTGCCCGGCGTCCTTGGTCTCATCCTGATGATCATGACCACGTCGCTCGCGTCCCTAGGGATCGTCAGGGAGAGGGAGACGGGAACGATGGAGCAGCTCATCGTGACCCCGATCCGGCCGCACCAGCTCATCATCGGCAAGCTCCTGCCGTTCGTCCTCATCGGGCTCGTCGACGCGACCTTCGTCATCGCCGTGGCCAGAGGCTGGTTCGGCATCCCCGTCCGGGGCAGCGTCCCGCTCCTATTCGCGCTGTGCCTGGCTTTCATGCTCAACACGCTCGGCACGGGCCTGTTCATCTCGACGATTTCCAGGACCCAGCAGCAAGCCATGCTGACCTCACTGTTCTTCATCATGCCCCAGATCATGCTCAGCGGCTTCGTCTTTCCCATCGAGAATATGCCCAAGGTCTTCCAATACCTGACGACGATCATCCCGATCCGCTATTTCTTCGTCATCATCCGGGGCATCATGCTCAAGGGCGCGGGCTGGCCTGAGCTCTGGCCCCAAGCCGCGGCCCTCCTGGTTCTGGGGACGGTGATCCTTGGCCTGAGCGTCGCCCGCTTCCACAAGAAGCTGGATTAGAGGGCGGCGGAAAAGCTCAGTCGCGGGCTTCGACTCCGGAGGAAAAGCGGTTGAATTCGTGGGAAACCCTCTCATCGAAAAGGGGCGGTTTCTCGTGCCGGGTCGTCCCGTGCGATCCATGGCGCTAGAGGTGGGCCGGGTGGGCTGCGGCCGGCGGAGCCGGTCTAAGAACACCGGGCGGCAGCGTCCGGCTCTTCTCAGCGTTCACGTAGATCCCGGCGACCGCCAGGTAGAGGACGATGGGAATGAACTGGGATCTCGGGATGGGGGCCACGAGCAAAAACGTAAAGGCCGCGGCCAGCATGGCCGAGAAGGGACGCAACTTGGAGGCCGCCAGGACCGACAAGACGAGAAGAGCCAGCGCCATGACGGGATAGAGACTGCTCGCGCCGACCCAGCTGAAGAATCCCGAGAGGACATTGGGGAAAAATGTCGTCATGGTGTCCCGGCTCTTGAGAATGAGGTTGAAGAGAATCGTGCTCTTGAAGACGGCCATGACCCCATACGGCGCCATGATCAATAACGCCGTCGCCAGGGCGATACCCGTGTCGACCGCGATATCGATGAGCGACCGGAGCCTCTTCGCCTCGAACTTGTTCCAGTAGTAGGCGGCCATGATCGGCGAGATCAGGAACTTGGTCATCAAGCCGATCCCGAAAAGAACGGCGATGATGATCCGGTATTTCGTTTGAGGCCGTTCCTGTTCCTTCCTGACCGCCCAGAGGATCAGAGCCAGGACGAGGAACGTCATGGCCGAATTGATATGGATTTCGGCGAACAGAAAAATCAGGAAAAAAGGCCAAAGATATCTCCGACTGATCTCGGGAAACGTCCGGACGAAAATCCAACAGGCGAGACCGCGGAGAAGAAGGAAAACGGCCGTCAGGATGCCGATATTCCAGCGCCCCGTGACGAGACTGGCCAGGTAGTAGGGATAGATTTCCATGGGAGGGTAGTTGAAATTCCCGTAAATCGTCTGCGAAGATTCCCCCTGGTGGAAGATCGTCCCGCTCGTGTAAGGATTCTGCCCATTCTGCAGCGCGACGAAGGCCGTGTCGTAATGATAGAGGATTTCGGCATCGGGGTGGATCGTCAAAAAACTCAGGACGCCGAGGGCGAGGCCGACAAGCAGGACGGCCGCCAGGAATCCTTTCCGGAACACCCACTTCGGCCTGACGCGATAAAGAAACCAAACGAAGAGTAAGGAAAACGTCAAACTGACCATGAGATGATATTGGTGCCCATGGGGAATAGGCTTGAGGGCCGCCATCAACAGGGAAAACAAGAAACAAAGGATGAGAGCGGTGGGGACGAGATAGTTTTTTCCGACGATCCTCAGCCGTTCCTGGAGCGTCGAATGCCGAGGTCCTTGATTCACGGGATTCCTGCCCCAGCGCAGGGCCTGCTAGCGCTGACTTTCTTTTCTTTGTCGCCGGCGGAGAAGCCAGAAGACGAGGAGAAGGGCCAGGGCCGCTAGAACGACCGGGGCGATGACGGCGATGAAGGTCGTCACTCCGGAAACGACATCTTCCGCCAGACTGACGACCGGATTGGCCGTGCCCAGAGTGCCGGCCGTGACGGCGGGGCGGGCCGTGGCCTTGGCCGTATGGACGCCGCCCGCGATGAGCAGGCCGCAGACCATGGCCAGCACCGGGCTCAGGTTGCTGATCACGTTCCCGCTGGCGGCGAAGAGGACGGCCCCGGCGGCGGGCCGGATGACGGTTTGGATCACGTCGTTGACGGTGTCGACCGCAGGGATCTTGTCGACGGTGATCTCGATCGCCAGCAGGACGCCGAGGATGACGAGCACCACCGGATGGGTCAGAGCGCTCCAGGGCGCCTTGAGGGCGATGAACTGGGTGTACCGGGCCAGCAGGCCGACGATCAGCAGGGGCAGATAGGCGTTCAATCCGGTCGCGGCGGCCAGGCCGAAAGCCGCGAGTAACCCCGTCATTTCGGGCCTCCAATTTATTATTATCTCATTAAAGCGAGTGGGAATCAAAATCCCCCCCCGTCCGATGCCCACGGAGCGAGGCCAGGCCCAACGCACGGCGATGCACCTTGACAGCCCCGGGGCCCGGGGCTATGATTTTTGGAAAGCGGCTTCGGAAGGAAACCAATGCCATGAGACGAACCCTTCTCCCCATTTTGGTCATCTGTCTGCTCATCATGGGCTGCCGCCGACGACAGGAGCCCGGCCCCGCTGCCAAACCGGCTGCCCCGGCAGTCTCATCGGGTTCGCCAGCCGGTCCGGCTGATCCCGAAAAGTTCGTGACCGTCCGGGACGGGAAGTTCATTTTGGACGGTCAGCCCTACCGTTTCGTCGGTGCCAATTTCTGGCAGTGGTCCGGCGGCATGGCCCAGTACGTTTCGTGGCACGAGAAGACGCCCATCCCGTATCCGGGAGACGATGAGGTCTTCATCAACTTTTCGGCGAAATTCTACGCCTGCGCCGAGTGCCAGACGTGGTTCCGCAACCACATTGAGATGCTCGTCGCCCGCACCAATCCGTACACCGGCTTGAAATACCGGGACGACCCCGCAATTTTTTCCTGGGAGCTGGGGAACGAGCCGCGGCGATATCCCCAGAGCTGGATCGATGGGACGGCCACCACCATCAAGTCCCTCGACCCTCATCATATGGTGACGACGGGCTCGGAAGAGGCCCCGCCGGAGGAGCCGACCCAGGATTTCGTCAAGACCCACGGCGGCCCCGATATCGATTACGTCACCATCCACATTTGGCCGCAGAATTGGGGCTGGTTCGATCCGCCGGCTGGTATTCCGTCTATGACACCGATGCCTCGACCCTGGCCATCATCTCGGCGCATGCCAAAGACCTCGCCGGGCGTTCAAAATAGGGGACCAGCACTGAAGCTTCACGGACTTACGTCCGTGGAATCCCGCGAAGGGGATTGAGTTGCACCCAGCGCGGGATCAAAGGACGAGCATCGGGCCGCCTGAGGAAAGGCAGAGGAAGACAGTCGGGATGATCATGACTCACCACGCGTCCCCGAGGCCTAGGCGGGATGGGGCGAAAAGCGACGGGATTTCGATTGTCATGGCGGCCGACTGGGCGCCGATCAGGGCCCTGGAGCCCGTAGTCCGTTCGACCCCCGATTCCGTCTACGGAGATATGCTGCCCGTCCTTCGCGGCGCCGACCTTAGGATCGTCAACTGTGAATGTGCACTGACGGCGGCCCGGAAGCCCGTCTGGAAGAGCGGCGCGGTCTTCAAGGGCCTGCCCGCCCATGTCGCCGGCTTGACCCGGGTTCCGTTCGAGGTCGCCTGCCTGGCGAACAACCATGTTTTCGACTACGGGGTCAGGGGTTTCCGGGATACGCTGGATCTCCTCCGTCGGAACGGCATCCGGACGGTCGGCGCGGGCCTAAGTTTTAAAGAGGCCTTATCGCCGCTGACCGTCCACGTGAGGGGGACGAGGGTCACGATCTTGAACTTCAGCGAGGGGGAGGACCTCACGGCCTCCCGAGGCGGGCCCGGCGTGTGCGGCTGGGAGATCGACCGGCTTCTTTCGCTCGCCCGAAGATCCAAAAAGAGGGGTGACTTCGTCATCGCCGTGGGGCACGCCGGCCTCGAATACATTCCCTTTCCTCCTCCTTACGTTGTCGAAGCCTATCGGGCCCTGGCCGAGGCCGGGGCGGACTGCGTCGTCGGCCACCACCCCCATGTGCCGCAGGGCCTGGAAGTCCGGGGCGGACGGCTGATCCTCTACAGCCTGGGCAATTTCGTTTTTTACCAGCCGTCCGAACTGTATTATCGAAGGACCGGATTCTGCCTCCAGATCCATGTCCGGGGGGATCGCCTGTCCTCCTACGGATTGCACCCTTACAGGATCACGGAACGGGGGCTACGCAAGCTCGGCCGTCGTGAGGAGCGAGAACTTCTCGGCAAGCTCGGCCGGATCTCGGAACCCCTGAGATCCGCTTCAGGGATCGCCGAAGCCTGGCAGGCCTACCTCGCCTACTACGGGCCCGGCGGCTTCAAGAAAGAAGTCCTCGGCATCCTGGAGAAGATGGAATCCGAACCGCGGAAAGGCACGGCGACGTTCCGGAACAGAATCACGACGCTCCAGCATTCCGAACTGTGGCGGGACGCCCTGACTCGCTTCATGGCTGAGAAGGAAAGCCCCGTCCCGGCCGGGATGACCCGGCTCATCGAGGAGTGGTTCACGAAAACCACGCCCTCCGGAAGCGTCTAAAGGCCGTAGCGTCGGCGGGCGGATTCGATGATCGCGCCGATGAGCCGGCGATAGTCCTCCTCTTCCCCCAGCGGCGATGCGTGGTAGAGCGTGTAGATCTGTGGGGCCCAGCTCTTGTGGGGTTTGAGCCCGGGGATGCCGTTGACTTCGATGATCCGGAGCCGGCCGGCCGCGTCGACCCTCATGTCGATGCGGACGTGATCCAGGCACCCCATTGTCTCGGCGGCCTTGTCGCACAGCCGCCGCGCTTCCTCCGTTCTCTCTCCCGCCAGGCTGATCCTCGTCAGGCCGACGCCCCGGAGGTCCGTCCGGAGGATCCGATAGTTCTTGTAGTGCTTCTCTTCGACCGAGACCAGCCCGGGCAGGCATTCCCGGGTTTCCCCGTTGCCCAGAACCAAGGCCGTGTATTCGGCGCCCGGCAGGAATTCCTCGACCAGCGCGGGCTGGTCGAACTCTTGCTCGATGTAGCCCACGCGCCGTCCGAGCTCCTCTGCGTTGTGGATGACGCTCTCGTCTGAGATGCCGACCGACCGGGATTCGCAGATGGGCTTGACGAAGGCCGGGTAGGTGACCGGCGTGACGTCGTCTCCCGTCTGGAGCAGGATATGGGCGGGGACGGCGATACCGCCGGCGGCCAGGATCTCGTGGGTCTGGAACTTGTCGATCATGGCCTTCATGGTCCGGCTGTCCGAACCGATGTAGGGGATCTTCCGGGCGTCCAGCTCATCGGCCACCCATGTCCCGGCCGAATTCCTGCCGATGAACTTCTCGTTGGGCGTGATGTGGTAGAGGGCGCTCCAGATGATGTCGAAGTCGGGCCGGTCGATGAGGCGGAAGAATTCCGCTTCATCGGCGATATAAGCGATCCGCGTCGGGTAGCCCAGGGACTCGGCGGCTTCCCGGATGGACTCCGTGACCTTCATGTCCCCCCAGCCCTGGGCATCTCCTCCGGGGCCTGTCAACAGGACGATTCTCATGGCGCTTCTCCGTCAAAAAAGTTCGGGGATCCGAGTGTATTCGATCAGGGCGCGGGCCGTTCTGGCGGACACGGGCTCAAGCCGCCGGGCCACGGCCCTTCGCTGGGCTTCGGCGAGCTCAACCTTGGAAATGACTTTCACCGCGATATCCGCCTCGGCGCCCTCAGGCCTCCGGTCTCCCAGCCCGGCCGTCAGGCTCCTGACGAGATGCTCGCTGGGATTGAGGACCTCGACCCTGGCCCCGGTGCGCCGTTCGAGCGATGTCCGGAAGATATCCGCGATATAGGAATAATGGGTGCAGCAGAGACCCGCGTAAAGGGTGCCGTCGACTTTTCTTCCTTGAATGGCCCGGGAAACGCACTCCTCGACCAGGCCGGCCAAGCCGGGGGAATCGGGATCTCTGTCGATGGCCCCCGCCAGCCCGTGACAGGCGGCCGCGAGGACGCGCCGGGCGTCGATCCCTCTCCGGATCAACCTGCGGACGTGTTCCCCCGACTCGATCGTCGTCCGCGTCCCAAAAAGCGCGAGGATGCCCTTGGGGTCGGACGTCAGGGCTTCGTGAAAGAGGTCGACTCCCTCCTTGATGATGCCGGCCACGGGGATCGCAGGCGCCCGGCTGAATTCGGTCAGGTCATAGAGGACGGACAGGGTATTGCAGGCGATGAGGATGAGGCCGGGCCGAAAGGCCGTCATGGCGGCGAGGGCCTTGTCGAGAACGGCGGCGCGGCAGGCGACGTCCGGAAGATCGTTATATCCGCCCCGGGAGTCTGGCCAGGCATTCACGTAGACGAGGCGGACGGCCTGGTTCCCGGGGACGCCGCGCAGACGCTCCTCCAGCTTGGAGCATATGGACAACCCGCCCAGGCCCGAGTCCGTGATCACGATGCGCCAATCGCTTTTCCCGCCGAGGAGGTCGGGGAGGTTTCTCATGGGCGCCGGCATCTCATTCGGCCGCGTTCGGCGCGGCGTTCGGGTCTTCGAGGAAGTCCCGGCGGATCCGGTCGAGGAGGCGTGGGTCGGTCAAGATGCGGAAGCCCCCGCAAGCCAGGAAGAAGACGCCGTCGAGGAGGGCGCGCTCGCCGCCGGCCCCCACGGCGTCCCGGGCGAATTCCTCGGTGTGGATGGGGAAATCACTGGCCTTGACCATTGGCTCGATCGTCGGGACGACCTGGGATACGTTGGCCAGGTCGGTCGAACCGTAGGATTCCCGTGTTTTCCTGGGCTCCGGTCGCCCGCGGTCCTCGAACAACCCGGCGAACAGGTCCTCCAAGGCGGGGTTTCGCCGGAAGGTCGTCACCCCGGGCCCGGGCTCGGTGACCTGGCACCGGCATCCGGTGGTCGCCGCGGCCGCCTGAGCCAAGGCCGTAACCTGTTCGAAGAGCCTCTCGAGTTTCGGCATGGTGTCCGCCCGGAGCGAGAACCTGCCGCGGGAATAGTCGGGGATGATGTTCGGCGCCAGCCCTCCCTCTTCGATGATGCCGTGGAAGAGGCAGCCCGCGGGAAGCTTGGTTCGGGGCAGGGCCGCCGAATGGTAAAAGAGGACGAGCGCGTCCAGGGCGTTGATCCCTTCCCGCGGCGCGGCCGCGGCATGAGCCTTCTTGCCGAAGTATTCAACGACGAGGCTGCGCCGGGCCAGGGCCTGGCCGACGACCGTGTCCAGCGCGTGCGGGTGGACCTGGAGGACGACATCGGAATTCTCGAAGACGCCGTCCTGGATCATCCGGACCTTGCCGCTGCCCCTCTCCTCGGCCGGCGTTCCGACGACCTCGATCGTGCCGCCGGCCTCGGGGCCGATGACGGATTTGAGGACGACGGCGGCGTACGTCCCGGCGGCGGCGACGATGTTGTGGCCGCAGGCGTGGCCGAGGCCGGGCAGGGCGTCCATTTCGGCCGTGAACGTCACCCGGGGCCGGTCGGCGGCGAGCCTCGTGACGGCCCGGAACGAGGTCGGGAGGGAGCCCGTCGCCGGGGATACGGTGAAGCCCTCGGCCGAGAGGACGGACTGGAGCAGGTGCGACGTCCGGACTTCCTGGAAAGCCAGCTCGGGGTCGGCATGGATGCGTCGGCTCAGGTCCAGGATGTCGGCCCGGCGGCGTTCGATCTCCTTCGCGATGTCGGCGCACGTCGTCATGTTTTTTTCGCCTTATGATAATTCAGAATGGAAAACCAAGTCAAAGCCGGATCAGACGACGAGCATGCAGTCGCCGTAGGAAAAGAAGCGATAGCGTTCACAAACAGCTTCCCGGTAGGCGCGCATGATCAGGTCGCGTCCGGCGAAGGCCGCGACGAGCATCAGGAGGGTGGATCTCGGCAGGTGGAAGTTCGTCAGCAGCCGGTCGACGACGTGGAATTTAAAACCCGGATAGATGAATAAAGATGTCGAGCCGCGGCCGGGGCGGAGCTCCCCGTCGCGCCAGGCGCTTTCGAGGGTCCGGACGACCGTCGTCCCGACCGCGGTAACCGGCCGCCCTTCCGCTTTGGCGGCCTGGACGCCCTGGGCCGCGGCGGGCGATATCGAATACCATTCCTCGAGCATCCTGTGCTCGGTCACGACCTCGGCCCGGACCGGCTGGAAAGTCGCCAGGCCCACGTCGAGGGTCACCCGCCGGACTCCGATGCCGTTGGCTTCGAGCTTCCTGAACAGATCCTTCGTGAAATGGAGTCCGGCCGTGGGGGCCGCGATGGCCCCTTCTCTCCGGGCGAAGACGGTCTGGTACCTGTCGAGATCCTCAGGCCGAAGCCGGCGGTCCTCGGGGGCCCGCTTGATGTACGGCGGCAGGGGAGCGTAGCCGATCGTTTCGAGCTCGGCCCGGACATCCGGCCTTTCAAAGCGGAGGACCCGTTTCCCTTCTTCCCCGACCTCCTCGACAAAGGCCTCGAAGCCCGGGCCGAAACGGATCCGGCCTCCTTTTTCGAGCTTCCGGGCCGGCCGGCACAGCACTTCCCAAAGGCCGGGCCCGCGTTCCTGGAGGAACAGGAACTCGATCTTCGCCTCTCCGCGCTCGCCCCAGGCCCTCGCGGGAATGACTTTCGTATCATTGACGACGAGGACGTCCCCGGCCGCGAAGAAACCGGGGAGCTCCTTGAAGAGGCCGTGCCGAATCCGGCCGGTGCTCCTCTCGACGATCATCATCCGCGAGTCGTCCCGATGGGGGAGGGGATGCTGGGCGATGAGCCCCCGCGGCAGGTCGTAGTCGAAATCCGAGACCCGCATCCTCAGTCTTTGAACAGCTTCTTCTGGCCGGTGGGCCGACCTTTCCGGTCGTCCTTTCCGGCTGCGTGCGCCCGGGAGCCCTCGAATGCGTAGCCCAGGTGGGCGTAGGCCCGAGGCGTGATCACCCGGCCGCGGATCGTCCGGTCGAGGAAGCCGATGCGCATGAGGAAGGGTTCGTAGATGGACTCGATCGTATCCTTCTCCTCGTCGATGGCCGCCGCCATGGTGGCGATCCCGACCGGCCCGCCGCCGAAGTTCTCGATGATGGTCGCCAGGATCTTCCGGTCGACGTCGTCGAGGCCGAGGGAATCGACCTCCATCATGTCCAGGGCCTTCCGGGCCTCCTTGGCGGTGATGACGCCGTCGCCCTTGACGTCGACGTAATCGCGGACCCGCCGCAGCAGGCGGTTGGCCACCCGCGGCGTCCCCCGCGACCGGAGGGCGATCTCGCCGGCGCCGTCGTCGTCGATCTTGACCTTGAGGATCTTGGCCGACCGCTGGATGACCTGCTTCAGGTCTTCGTCCTTGTAGTAGTCGAGGCGGTGGATGATGCCGAACCGGCCCCGGAGCGGCGCCGTGATCCGGCCCGCCCGGGTCGTCGCTCCGATCAGGGTGAACTTCTTGATCTTGAGCTTGTGACTCCTGGCGCCGGGGCCCTGGCCGATGACGATGTCCAGGCTGAAGTCCTCCATGGCCGAATAAAGGATCTCCTCGACCGAGGGCTGGAGACGGTGGATCTCGTCGATGAACAGGACCTCTTTCGTCTGCATGTTGGTCAGGATGGCCGAGAGGTCGCCGGTCCGCTCGATGACCGGGCCCGCGGTCGGCTTGATGGTGACGCCCATCTCTTTGGCGATGAGGTAGGCCAGGCTCGTCTTGCCCAGCCCCGGGGGGCCGTAGAGAAGGACGTGGTCGAGCTGCTCGCCGCGCTTCTTCGCCGCCTCGATGAAAACCCTGAGGTTGGCCTTGACGGTCAGCTGGCCGACGAACTCATCGAAGGTCCGGGGCCTGAGGCTGTCCTCGAAAAGGATGTCCTCCTTGGTCCGAATGGGGCTGAGGATCGCGGGCATGGCTATTAATTACTATATTTTGGCCAGGCGCTTCAAGCAGTCTCTGAGGAGCTTTTCGAATCCCGCGCCGGGGGTCTGGGCGCCCATGGCCTGATCCACGACCTGTTCGACCTCCTTGCGCCGGAAGCCCATGTTGAGGAGGGCGGAGACGAGGTCCTCCCTTTCCGGCGATCCCTTGGCCGCCAGGAGCTTCTCTTTCTTCTCGAGCTTGTCCTGGAGCTCCATGGTGATCCGGAGGGCCGTCTTCTTCCCGATCCCGGGGACGAGCGCGATCCGGGCGACGTCGCTCTTGCGGATCGCCTCCTCGAGGTCCCGGGGCTCGATCCCGGAGAGGATGTTTATGGCCAGCTTCGGCCCGATCCCGGAGATCCCGATCAGCTTGAGGAACATATCCTTCTCTTCCTCCGCGGCGAAGCCGAAAAGGGAGAGGGAATCATCGGTCATGTGGGTGTAGATGAGGAGCTCGGCCGGTTCCCGGATCTCGCCGAGCTTGAAATAGGTGCTGAGGGGAATCGTGGCGCGGTAGCCGACGCCGCCGGTGTCGATGATGACCTGGCCGGGGGATTTGGAGATGAGGATCCCTTTGAGATAGGCGATCATGACGGGTCCGATCCCTCCACTTTGACCTGGGAGAGCCGGCAGTTGAGGTGGCAGATCGCGGCGGCCAGGGCGTCGGAGGCGTCGAGCGGGATCCTGTCGTCATCGAGGCCCAGGAGCGCCTGGACCATGGTCTGGACCTGCTCCTTTTCCGCCCGGCCGTAGCCGGTCACGGCCTTCTTGATCTCCAGGGCCGAGTATTCGTGGAAGCCGCAGTCCGTCCCGGCGATGGCGACGAGGACCGCCCCCCGGACCTGTCCGAGGAGCATGGCCGTCTTCACGTTCTTGGCGTAGAAAGGGTTCTCGATGGCCGCCTCGTCCGGCGCGTAGACGCGGATGAGCTTCTCGATCTCCTCCCGGATCTCGTTCAGCTTCTTGAAGAAGGGGAGGCCGGGGCTCGGCTTGATGACGCCGTAGGCGACGGGCCTGGCCCGGTCGCCGTCGTTCTCGATGATCCCGAACCCCGAGGACTGAAGGCTTGGATCGATCCCGAGAACCCGCATGGACCTTGAACGGCGGTCAGCCGGCTTGGGAGAAGCTGGCGATCTCCTCTTCGGAAATGTCGAAATTGGACGAGACGTTCTGGACGTCGTCGTGGTCCTCGAGCTCCTCCATCAGCCGGAGGACCTGATGGGCTTCCTTGCCCTCGACCTTGATGTAATTCTGGGGAAGGTAGCCGACGTCGGACGAGGAGATCTCGATATTGTTCTTCTTGAGGGCCTCGAGGACGGCCTCATATTTTTCGGGGGAGGTCGTGATCTCGAAAAGGGAACCGTCGTCCCTGAGGTCGTCGGCGCCGTTCGACAGGGCGATGTCCATGAGCTGGTCCTCATCGGCCTTGCCTTTTTCGACGTCGATGTAGCCCATGCGCTTGAACATCCAGGCGACGCATCCGGTTTCTCCGATCCGTCCGCCGTTCTTGGCGAAGACGTGCCGGAACTCGGAGACCGTCCGGTTCTTATTGTCGGTCACGGCCTGGATGAAGATGGCGACCCCGCTCGGGCCGTAGCCCTCGTAGGTGACTTCCTCGTATTGGGCGCCCTCGAGCTGGCCGGTGCCCTTCTGGATGGCCCGCTTGATGTTGTCGGCGGGCATGTTCATGGCCCGGGCGTCGTTGACGGCCTTGCGGAGGCGGGGGTTCTTGTCGGGGTCCCCGCCGGCGGCCCGGGCGGCCATGCTGATCTCGCGGATCAGCTTGGTAAAGACCTTGCCCCGCTTGGAGTCGGCCGCGGCCTTTTTATGCTTGATGGAAGCCCATTTGGAATGTCCGGACATCGTCCTCTCCTTAATCTTTCGAGCCTCAAAATATTAACATAAATAACGGGCCGGTGCAAACGGTCGGGCGAGGCGGGCCTTTTCGAAAAAAGAAGGATTTTTCTGCGCCGGACGTCCGCCCGCCGGGGCCTATCCGAGACCAAATGATATAAAATATATAGGATTTGTAAAGTATGGGCCGGCATGTTATAATCTTTCCGTTGAAGGAGGTTCGCATGAAAACCAACATGGGCGGCTTGGACCGCATCCTCCGCCTCGTCCTGGCGATCGTCGTGGCCGTTCTGTTCTTCACCAAACAGATCACGGGAACCGCGGCCATTGTCCTGGGCGTCATCGCCGTCATCTTTGTCCTGACCAGCCTCGTCGGCTTCTGCCCGCTCTACGTTCCGCTGGGCATCTCGACGAAGAAGAAGGCCCGGAGCTGAGGTCCGGCGGCGACGGATGTCCGACAAAGCGGGATCCCGCCGGGTCGACCTCCCCGTCCTCGGGATGAGCTGCGCCGGGTGCGCCGCCAACGTCGAGCGCGGCCTCCGGGACGTCCCCGGCGTCCAGGAGGCCAACGTCAACTTCGCCACGGCCCGGGCGACCGTCCGTTTCGACCCGGCCCTCGTTGATACGGAAAACCTAATCAAAGCCGTCAGGGAAGCCGGGTACGACGTGGCTTCGAGCGTCGATACAGAAAGGCTCCTCAGGGAAAAAGAGTACACAACCGTCCGGAACAAGGTCATCGCAGGAGGGATTCTGGCCGCCCTGATCTTCCTGGGCAGCATGAGGCACTGGTTCCCCTGGACGCCGGCCTTCCTCCGGAATTTCTTCGTCCTCTGGGCCCTGGCGACCCCCGTCCAGTTCGTCATGGGCGCCCAGTTCTACCGCGGCGCCTGGGGCGCTTTCCGGCACCGGACCGCGGACATGAACACCCTCATCGCCGTCGGCACGTCCGCCGCCTATTTCTACAGCGCGGCGGCGACCCTTTTCCCCTCGCTTTTCCGCTCGGCCGGACTCGCCGCGGACGTCTACTTCGATACGTCGGCGGTCATCATCGTCCTCATCCTCTTCGGCCGGATGCTCGAGGCCCGGGCCAAGGGCCGGACCTCGGAGGCCATCAAGAGGCTCATGGGGCTCCAGCCCAATACGGCCCGTGTCCTGAGGGACGGCGCGGAAGGGGATATCCCGATCGATGAGGTCATCGTCGGCGACTCCGTCATCGTCCGCCCGGGAGAGAAGATTCCCGTGGATGGGACCGTCCTCGAAGGCCGGTCGGCCGTCGACGAATCGATGATCACCGGGGAGAGCCTGCCCGTGGACAAGGGGCCGGGAGACGCGGTCATCGGGGCCACCCTCAACAAGCTGGGGAGTTTCACCTTCCGGGCCGCGAAGGTCGGCCAGGACACGGTCCTGGCCCAGATCATCAAGCTCGTGGAGGATGCCCAGGGGACCAAGGCCCCGATCCAGCGGCTGGCCGACCGGATCGCCGGCTATTTCGTCCCGGTCGTGATCTCCATCGCCATCGCTACCTTCGTCATTTGGTACGACTTCGGGCCGTCCCCCCGCCTGACCTTCGCCGTCTTGAATTTCGTGGCCGTCATGATCATCGCCTGTCCCTGCGCCCTGGGCCTGGCAACCCCGACGGCCGTCATGGTCGGGACGGGGAAGGGGGCCGAGAGGGGGATCCTGATCAAGAGCGGCGAAAGCCTGGAAACGGCCCATCAGATCGACACCGTCATCTTCGACAAGACCGGGACCTTGACCAAGGGTGAGCCCGAGGTCACGGACGTCATCCCCGCCGCGGGATACGGCGCCGATGAGATCTTATTACTGGCCGGGAGCGCCGAGCGAATGTCGGAGCATCCCTTGGGCCAGGCCATCGCTTTCAGGGCCCGGGGAACGGGCGTCTCCCTTGACGCGCCGTCCGAATTCCGGGCCCTGGAAGGCCTGGGCGTCGAGGCCCTGGTTGCCGGGCAGAGGGTCGTGGTCGGAAGCCTCAAGCTGGCCCTCCAGGCGGGGGCCGATCCCGGCAGCCTTGTTATCCGGGCCGAGGAGCTGGCCCTCGAAGGAAAGACGTGCGCCTACGTCATCGCCGGCGGGAAGCCCGCCGGGCTCCTGGCCGTCGCCGACACTCTCAAGGGAAGCGCCGCGGCCGCCGTCGGCAAGCTCAGAAAAATGGGGCTCGACGTCGTCATGCTCACGGGTGACGGCCGCGGGGCGGCCCAGGCGATGGCCCGGCAAGCCGGTATCGACACCGTCATCCCTGAGGTCCTGCCGGGCGAGAAGGCCGGTGTCGTCAGGAAGCTCCAGTCGGAGGGCCGGAAGGTGGCCATGGTGGGCGACGGGATCAACGACGCGCCGGCCCTGGCCCAGGCCGATCTCGGGATCGCCATCGGCACCGGGACCGACGTGGCCATGGAATCGTCCGGCATCACCCTGATCTCGGGCGATCTCGGGGGCGTCCCCGCGGCCATCGAGCTCAGCCGCCGGACGATCCGGACAATCCGGCAGAACCTCTTCTGGGCCTTCTTCTACAACGTCGTCGGGATCCCCGTCGCGGCCGGGGCCCTATACCCCTTTTTCGGTGTCCTCCTCAACCCCATGATCGCTTCGGCGGCCATGGCCTTCAGCTCCGTTTCGGTCGTCTCCAATTCCTTGCGGCTCAGGCGCGCCAGGATCTGATTGGGAGGGATGTCATGGCGGAGAAGATCATCGTCACGGCGGCCGGACTCCTCCTCATCGCGGGAGTCAACTGGTATTTTCTCATCTCCGGCCGGAGGCGGCCGGGCCGCCGCTGATCAGAACTTGAACCGGAGCGTCAGGCTCAGCCTGAGATAGGACGGGTCGATCCTGATCGTGCCCAGGTTGAGGACGCTCTCGATCGGCTCGACGGGGTCGGTCAGCCCCTGGTTCGGCGAGACGTGCATCCTGAAGTCCGTCCTGGGGCTCAGAAAATAGCGGACGTCCAGGGCGAGGACGATGGTCCGGATCACGGTGTAGGCCAGTTCGCCCCCCAGGTTGATCCCGAAGGTCGTCTTGGGCCCGAAATCGTAAACCAGCTGGTAGGTCTTGATATAGAGGGTGTAAACGTCGGCGTCCTGCTCGAGCCGGAAGCTCCAGAAGCCCATCGGCGTGGCCTCGCCCTTGAGATAAAAGGCGGTCGCGCCGCCCGACAGGCTGAAGGCCAGGTCCAGGGACAGCGGAAAGCGGACGAGACCGTTCAGGCTGTAGGTGGTCTCGGTGAAGTCGCCCTTCGAATCGGGCCAGGCGTCCTGCCGGGTGTAGGTGCGGGCGCCGGTCGTCGTATAGCTCAGGTTCACGTCGTAATCCGAATTGCTTCCCCCGAGGCTCGGCCGGAAATAGTCCACCAGGATCTGGACTCCGGCGGTGTCGCCGACGAGGATGTTGAAAAACCCCGACATGCCATAGCCGATCTTCCCCCTCAGGCGGACCGTCTGCGACGCGGAGCTGCCGACATAGTTGGCGAGGGGGGTCATCGGCGGGGCGAATTGATTCACATACGACGTGCTGAACGCCGGGGCGACCAGCGACCAGCCGAAGCCCAGCTCGGCCTTGACGTCGGCCCCCAGGGGGCCGGTCACGGCCAAGACCGTCAATAATATAGAAACCCCTAACGCGCGGAAATCTCTCATGGACGCCGCCTCCTTCCTCGGGGAAAAGGTTATCACGGCGGGGAGGGAGAAGTCAATCCCCCGAATCGCGCCATCTAAAATCTTACCGAAGGTCGATATGTCTTGCCATTTAAAAATCTTACCATGGCTGGACAGGGACACGGGGGTCTTCGTACTCTACCTTTTCTCATTGAGGAGGTCAGAG
>Ga0315282_10000159_pt1 | contig 136184 bp, 129 predicted proteins | sample YL17G07_20_MG_FD_203693 | JGI IMG/M metagenome (GOLD analysis project Ga0315282, IMG submission 203693) | Sediment microbial communities from Yellowstone Lake, YNP, Wyoming, USA - YL17G07_20 | ecosystem: Environmental > Aquatic > Freshwater > Lake > Sediment | place: USA: Wyoming | collected... | reverse complement strand
GCTCGGCGGGGCCTGGCGCATCATGCACACCTCCTCCAGCCGCGCGCCCATCACGTTGCACGAGCTCGGCGAGATGTCGATGCCCAAGAAGCGCCGCTTAAGCTTCTGCGCCGCGACCAGCGTCGTCCCGCAGCCGCAGAAGGCGTCGAGCACGATGTCCCCGGGGTTGCTCGAAGCCTTGATGATCCGCTCCAGCAGCGCCAAGGGCTTCTGCGTGGGATAGCCGAGACTCTCATTAGTCCGAGTCTGAAGTGATTGTACGTCATCCCATAGATTCTGAAGCTTCGGCCCTGGCATCTCATCGAGGTACTGCTTGAGGGACGGATAGCCAGTTGAGGAATAGTGGAGTCTGCCAGCATCGTGCATCTGCTGCATCTTCTCCTTGGTCCACTTCCAGGTTCTCACATGGCCGTTCCACTCGTATCTTAGGTTTGGCCTATCCGTCGCTGGATTCACAGTATTCTGCGCCCTAAAGCGCCTACCTGTTTCTGGATCGACGAAACGGAAGAACTGCTCAATGTACCCAGGATCATATTCCCCGTACATCTGATTCCACGTGAACTGGGTGCCTGAACGGTAGAAGAATACGCTCTCAGTTACCGTGCCGAATCGGCTGTAGACGTTGCCGTGAGAGCTGTAGCGTTTCCAGACTATCTCGTTTACAAAGAAATTCGCGCCGAAGATCTCGTCCAGCATCACTTTAATGTAGTGGCTGGCGTGCCAGTCGCAGTGGTAGTAGAAGCTGCCGGTGGGCTTGAGCACGCGGTGGAGCTGCTCGACGCGCGGCCGCATGTAGCCGATGTACGCCATGGCGTCGCCGTAGCGGTCGTCGAAGGCGCGCTTCTCGGCCACGTCGCCCCAGAACACCTCGTAGTTGCGGTTGGAGTTGAACGGCGGGTCGATGTAGATCAGGTCCACGCAGTTGGCGGGGAAGCGCGGCAGGATGTCCAGGCAGTCTCCGCAGTACACCGTCTGCGGCGAGAAATGCACCGGCTCCAGTGTGTGCGGTACGGTAGACACAGTCTTCTCCTCCCTCGGCACGCAACAGTGGCTGCCATCCCAATCATGCTCGGCGCTCGCCGGCACGTCCTCTACAAGATACTCAAGAAACACTCGCCGCTTCGTGCAAGAATCTCTGAATCCTATCTCTATTGGTCCCGATGCTCGAGAACTGCTTCCCGCAAACATCGCTGAATCGCGCCAAGACTTTACGGGCGACCGATTCCTGATCTTCAAAGATCGCCAGACTATCGAAGGACATCCCCCACCTCTCAAACTGATGCAACGCAATTGTGGCATCACGCACACGATCATCGCCAAGCAGCGCAAAAACCAGCAATGGACGTGCCATCTGGTTCACTCGACAATCAACAGTGTAGTTCGCCTTAGGATCCTTACCGGGATCGTACCAGTTGAACTGTAACCGTTCTTCTGTTAGACACTCTCTCAACAACATACTGAAATCATCCATGAAGGTGGATCTTACTCGTTCATGAGTCAGATAAGATACGTCAGTGATCCTTAGGAGAGCTTGTATGAATGTGTAAAGGGCACTACCGTAATCATCATCTTCAACTCTGATGAGTAGCTCACCGTCCTGATCCATGACAGAGTGACTTGAGAGGACGTTAGAGATGATCTTCGCACGTGTCCCGCTCTGGAGTTGCCTTTCGTCGAGGTCGTACGACAGGTGCATGTAGGTATGGCCTTCGTCCGCAATCACCCACTTGGAGCCTTCTTCTTCTCGCAGAACGATGACTAAGTGATCGCCGTCGTCAAACATGAAAGGAGTGGAAACACGATAGCGCCCGATGCCCTCCTTAGCCAAACGAATCTCGCGGCAAACCTTTTCTCTAAATGACAGCTCTATAGTGCTCTCTAACATGACAGCATCTCCATGATATGCCTCTGACCGGGGGATGCAATCTCAAAGGCGCAGTCCGCAATTGCGCAGCGAAGTGCGCCGTTGATGTCGCTGTACGAGCTGGATGGTTCGGCATAACTGTCTTCTTTCATGCCGAGTAACTGGTACCTCTCGGTGGCCCGGTGAACGTGGAAGTCATCAAACCTGGTGCTTTCAATGATGTTCGAGTGCTGGTGCTTGCCGTTGTAGCGGCGCAGCCGGAATAGCAGGCTGCTCCCACTGGGAAGGTGACCGATGATTAGGGAGAAGTCGAGTGGGTTACGGTCATTCTGCCTCAGAATCAGCCGGTAATCGCGGCCAGTTGAGCCACTGGCAGCGCATTCGCTCTCGCTGTGGCCGCGTTTGCTTCTCGGTTCCGTCTTCGCCCAAAAGCCAGAGGGTAGGATCTTGGGCTCAGCAAGCATCGCGGCGATTTCGGCATCGGAGAACCTAGCAGCCAACTCGACCCTCACTCAGACACTGAGGTCAGCACACTGAGAGATTATACGCCATGGCGGTGCCGTAGCACCGGCTCCAGCGTGTGCGGTACTGTGCTCACAGGGGGATTGTACCGCAGCGGGGGCGGGCACCTGGGAGCGCCGCCATCCTGGCGGCAATTCAGAATGCCGGCTGGAAGCCGGCGCTCCCAGGTAGGACCGCCGCCACGGGGCGTCGCGGCCTACCCCGCTTCGGCGCGGATGCGCAGCAGCATCCGCTCGCGGAAGCCGTCGGGGACGGGGTCTTCGGGCAGGCCGTTCTTCAGCGCCTCGAGGATCTCCTCGATGATCTCCCGCTCCCGCCTGCACTCCCCGCAGCGGTCGAGGTGCGCCTTGATCTTGCGCAGCTCGTCTGCGTCGGATTCGCCGTAGATGAAGCGGAAGATCACGCGCTCGATCTTCCTACAGTCCATCGGCGTGCCCCTCCGGGTCGAGTCCCAGCCACCGCCGCAGCTTGCCCACGGCGTAGCGCATGCGCGAGAGCACGGTGCTTAGGGGGCAGCCGCAGATCTCGGCGATCTCCTCGAAGGTCAGCTCCTGGTAGACCTTGAGCAGCACGACGGTCTTCTGCTTCTCCGGCAGGCGGTCGATCAGCCCACGTAGATCGCGGGAGAACAGCTCGCTCTCGGCGGTGGCGGCGGGAGCGGGCCGGGAGTCCTCGAGGAAGTTCGCCCGGTCGCCGTCCCCCGATTCGTCGCTGAGCGGGGTGTTCAGCGAGAACGTCTGGCGGGCGCCAGTGCGCTTCCAGTGGCGCTTGATCTCGTTGAGCGCAATCTTGTACAGCCAGGAGGAGAACTTCTTGCTGGTGTCGAAGTTCTTGGCGCTCTTGAACACGCGCAGGAAGACCTCCTGGGCCAGGTCCTCGACGCTCTCCCGCTCCTGCACCTGCTTGGCGATGAAGTTGAAGATCTGGCGGTGGTAGCGCTCGAAGATGGTGTCGAAGGCGGATGCGTCGCCCGCGGCGAGCTGACCGACCAGCTCTTCATCGGTCGGCCGGCGTACACCGATTCTCCGTCCCGCATCAACCACGCTGTCTTCCCGCATGGGCATACCGCTTAGCTTCTTGAAGGAGCCCTTCGTTCCGGCCGGCGCCAATCTTAGCATGCCACACCCCGGCTGTGGGCTAAGATCGCGCGCGTGCCCGAGCTTGCCGCCCATGTGCTCTTCGCCCTCGGCAGCCTGGTGCTCATTCTCATCGCCGCCGAGCTGTTCACCAACGCGGTGGAATGGCTGGGGCTGAAGCTGAAGCTGGCCGAAGGCGCGGTGGGCAGCGTGCTTGCGGCGGTGGGGACGGCGTTGCCTGAAACGGTGATTCCCATGGTGGCGATCATCGTTGACGCGGCTCGCCACGAGTTGTTCAGTCCAGTGGGGCGTTCCCAGAGCGTCGGGCTGGGAGCGATCGTCGGCGCGCCGTTCATGCTCGGCACGCTGGCGTTCTTCGTCGTCGGCTTGACTTACTTCATCAGTCTCCGCGCGCATTCGCGCCCCAGCCCCTTCGATGTCGACGGCACGGTGATCCGGCACGACATCGAGTTCTTCCTCATCGCCTTTTCCCTGGGCGTCGGCGCGGGGCTGCTGCGTTACTACTGGCCGGCTATGCCGCACAGCCTCAACTGGATTCTCGCCTTCTCGCTCATCGCCGTGTATCTGGTCTATCTCAGGCGCGTGTTCGCCGGGGGCAAGACGGCGGAGGCGGCGGATCTAGGCCCCCTGCACTTCGGGCGGCCGCTGCCCTGGGTGGACGAGCGCAACCCGCGCAAGCGGCTGATCCTGCTGCAGTTCGCGGGGGCGATCGCGCTGATGTTCCTCGGCGCGCGCGTGTTCGTCGAGCATCTTGGGCCCTTGGCGCTAGCCCTGGGCGTGCATCCGCTGATTCTCGCGCTGCTGATCGTGCCAATCGCCACCGAGCTGCCGGAGAAGTTCAACAGCGTGCTGTGGGTCAGCCGCGGCAAGGACACGCTGGCGATGGGCAACATCAGCGGCGCGATGGTGTTCCAGAGCACCTTCCCGGTGTCGCTCGGGCTGGTCTTTCTCAGCTGGAGCTTCGCGCCACTGAGCCCGGCGCTGCTCAGCGCCATCTTCGGCCTGATCGGCGCGCTGGTGGTGTATGTCGGGCTGCGGCGCACCAACGAGGTCAACCCCTATGCCCTGCTCATCGGAGGTGCGCTCTACCTGGGCTATCTCGCCCTCATCGCGCTGCACCTCATGGGCGTGATCACGCTGGCCGTCGGACCGTCCGCAGTGGCGCACTGACACGCGAGCCCCTAGGTGCTCTCCACGAACTCGGTGAGCACCCCGCCGGCGCTGCTCGGATGGACGAAGAACACGCGGCCCTCGGCGCCCGTGCGGGGCTGCTCGTCCAGCAGCCTGAACCCCGCAGCCTTCAGCTCGGCGAGCTTGGCCTCCAGCGGCGGGGGGGCGGAGAAGGACACATGGTGGATCCCCGGCCCGCGCTTCTCCAGGAACCGCGCCAGCGCCCCCGCGGGGTCCGTCGGTTCGAGCAGCTCGACTGTCACGTTGCCCTTGAGCATCGCGATGCGCACGTGCTCGCTTGGCACCTCGTGGTACTCCACGGCCGCCGGGTCCGCGGCGAGCAGGCGGCAGAACACCGGCACCATCTCAGCAAGCGAGCCAACGACGATGCCCAGGTGGTCGAGCGTGAACATGCCGGGATTATAGGCGGCGCGCACCGCAGCCAACCCGGCGAAGCGCGGGCGTCAGTGCTTCAGGAGGGTGTAGAACGCCAGGAAAATGCCGTTAAACACAATGGCGACGGCCAGCGCGACGAGCACGTACACGGCCAGTTGTCGCAGAAGGTGCACGGCCAAAGTATAATCTATCGAGCGGTATGCCGCGGCCTGGGGGTGGCCTGCCCCAGGTACGGCACAGTATCGCGCTTGGTGAGCTGAAATGGATCTGGCTAGCATCATCGGACTCGGGGTCTGCTTCGCCGGTTTCCTCGGGGGCTTCATGATGGAAGGCGGCAAGATCACCCAGCTGATTCAGTGGTCGGCGGCGGCGATCGTGTTTGGCGGGACCTTCGGGGCGGGCATCGTCTCCGCGCCGCTGGGCGACACTGTCAACCTCTGGAAGATCATGCTCAAGAGCTTCATGCGTCCGAGCTTCGATCTGGGGCCGATCATCCAGAAGTTCGTCGCCTACTCGGAGAAGGTGCGCCGGGAGGGGCTGCTGGTCCTCGAGGAGGACGCGACCCAGGAGACCGACTCGTTCCTGAGAAGCGGGCTGCAGCTCGTCATTGACGGCAACGACACGGAGCTGGTGAAGGACATCCTCGCCACCGAGCTGCGCTACCTGGAGGAGCGCCACGAGCGCGGGGCGAAGTACTTCGAGAATCTTGGCGGGTTCTCCCCGACCTTCGGCATCATCGGCACAGTGATGGGCCTGGTGATGGTGCTGAGCGACCTAAACCCGGCGACGCTGGGGCACAAGGTCTCGGCGGCGTTCATCGCCACGCTCTACGGCGTGGTCAGCGCCAATGCGGTGTTCCTGCCCATCGCCAACAAGCTCAAGCAGGGCAGCCGCGAAGAGGCGTTGATGCGCGAGATCATGATCGAGGGCATCCTGTCCATCCAGGCGGGGGACAACCCGCGCATCGTCAAGGAGAAGCTCTCCGCCTTCCTGCCGCCGAGCATGCGTGGGGCCCTGGCCACCGAAGGGCGGGAGTGAGCCGGGATGCGCCTGCCCGGACTACCCATGGGCGGCGAAGGCGGCGCCGAGCGCTGGCTGATCACCTACGCCGACATGATCACCCTGCTGCTCGTGCTGTTTATCATCCTTTACTCGTCGGCCAATCTCGACTTGCAGAAGTTCAAAGCGCTGGCGGAGAGCCTGCGCGAGGGTTTCGGCGCGACCGCGCGCGGCGCGGCGGCTGGTCAGCAGAAGGGCAGCGAGCAAGGCGCCTCGCCGGTGTTCAGCACAAGTGGCGGGGGCGTATCGCCGATCCAGATGTTCCCCGAGAACCAGACGCCGATCCAAATCATGGAATTCGCCGAGATGCTCGAAGGGACCGGCGAGGGCGGGGGGCTGAAGGCGGAGATCGAGCGCATGGTGGCCGAGATGGTCAAGCAGGCGGGCGCGGAGGTCGCGGGGCTGGGCGCGGCGGTCGAGGTGACCTACAACGAGCGGGGGATCGTGATCACGATCTACCCCGACCAGATCCTCTTCGACTCCGGGTCGGCGCGGCTGAAGCCGGGGTTCATGGCGATCCTCGACGTGCTCGCCCCGAAGCTCAAGGCGCTGCCCAACAGCATCGAAGTGGACGGCCACACGGACAGTGTGCCGATCAGCACAGCGACATACCCGAGCAACTGGGAGCTTTCCGCGGGCCGGGCCGGGGCGGTGATCCGCTACCTGGAGTCGCGGGGGCTGCCCTCCGCGCGGCTGTCCGCCTCGGGCTATGCCGACACGCGGCCGGTGGGCTCGAACGACACGCGCCAAGGCCGGGCGCGCAACCGCCGGGTGGAGCTCATCGTGCTGCGCCAAGCCGGGGAGAAGCTGCCCGGCGTGCCGGCAAGTGCACTGCCTGGCGGGCCACCCGCGGGCGCCGCCCCCGGGCCGGCCTCCGCAAGCCAGGCGGGCGCGCCAACCGGGGGGGTGCCATAGCCCCCCGTCATGTGGTATTGATCCCTGTACTCCCTTGTTTCAGGGAGGTGCTGAGATGACCGAGTCCTCGTGGAGGCGCGATGCCTGGAAGTGGGTCGTACTCGCATGCGCCGCCGCAGTGTTGCTGTACATGCTCATCCGGCTGGCGGTTGTCTCGCCGCTCAACCGCGCGCCGACCTTCGGCCAAGGGCTGGCGCGGGAGACACAGCAGGGCGGCGTGCGGCGCACCCACAAGTTCGTCGCCGACATGACGACGGGCGAGTACTGGCCCAACGAGCTGCGCTACTCGGACGCCATCCCGCCGCAGAACCGCGTGTACCTGCAAGACATGGAAACCGTGCAGCAGTTCGGCTACACGCCGGGGAAGCGATAGGACGGCTTCGGTCCCGGGACAGGGCGGTGGCGCCGGCGGCAGTGGCACAGCCGGCTCGCCTGTGTCCAACGTCTGGAGCGCAGGCGTCCCTCACCTGTTCCCTGTCTCCGGCAGCGGGGTTTTCACGGCGGGGCTTCCCGTGCCGATATACAATGCGTGACTATCAGGTGCGTGCTGACGCGCGTCAGGCCAGGGAGGTCAGATGGCTGAGCAGGACGAACAGGAAGGCGAAGTCAAGCAGGTGGCTGCACGCAAGCGGATGGCCATCCCCAAGCCTCCGGCTGGCGCGACCACCGCGGTGCCGTGGGTGATCGCCGTCGCTGGCCTGGCGCTGGCCGGCTATATGTTCATGCAGCTCAGCGCCCTGCAGAAGAAGCTCGCCCAGGACAACGGCCCCGTGCCCAGGGGCTCGCCGGAGGCGGGCGCGGTGCCGGTGACGCCGGAGGGCGAAGGCTGGGACATTGAGGCGAAGGACGTGGTGTACGACCTGGGCAAGTTCGTCTCCAACACCTCCGACGGGCGGCACGCCCAGCTGGACGTTGCGCTGATCTTCGACAGTGAGTACCGCACCGGCGAATGGGCGGCGTACCAGCACCAGATGGATCTCTACCAGCAAGCGCTGGATCAATACTGGAAGATGCAGGCCGGGGAGATCGGCCCCGATGGGAAGCCTGTGAAGAAAGCCAAAGGGGAGGGCGCCAGCGTGAGCGGCCTGTTCATCCTTGCCGCGGAAGGCAAGGGAGCCGCGGCGCCCGCCGTGCCGACGGAGCCGCCGGTGGAACCCGAGAAGCCGATGACGAAGATGGAGCGCAAGCTGCGCGAGGACTCGGCCCTGGTGCGGGACATCGTCATCAGCCAGATCAACGCCTACGCAGCAGCGGACATGATCAGCCCGGCCGGGCGGGAGAAGTTCAAGAAGGCGGTGATCGACGCGCTGAGCGCGAAGATCGAGCCGCACTTCGGCACGATCAAGGACCTGCTGTTCAACGATCTCGTGACGACCTAGGATGCGCCTAGCACTGCTGAGCCTGGCGTTCGCTCTGCTCACCGCAGCGTCCTGCGGCGGCGGCGGCGGCACGTCGCTCAACTTCGACCCCGCGGAGACCACGCCGACGCTGATCACCGCCCCCGGCGGGCGGATCACAGCGGAGGTGCCGCCGGAGGCGTACACCGTCAAGGTGGCGCTCACGCTCACCGACAGAAGCAACCTGGAGAAGATCGTGCCCGGCCCTGCGGGACGGGCGTTGGTGATGGCGATGGAGCTGGCCGCGCGGCTGGTGGAGGCGCCCGCCGAGACCCCCACCGGCCAGGGTGGCGCAGGCGGCACAGCATCGCGTATCAGCTTGGCGGCGCAAGACACCACCCCTCCCGTTCCAGCGGCGGCGATCGAGATCACCTTCAAGCTGCCCAGCCGCATCCGCCCCGATCTCACCGTCCCGGTGTACTCCTTCAACTCCGTCTCAGGGCGCTACGAGGCCGCGGGCTTCAACGGCGCGCTCTCCGACACGGGCCTGGAGCTGACGTTCCCGATCAGCGCCTACGGCCGCTATGCGATCTACAGCCTCACCGCGGCGGAGCTGCCGCCCGCGGCGCCCAAGAATCTGCGCCTGCTCGCCGCCAGCACGCAGGTTCGCAAACTGGCCTGGGACAGTGTGACGGGCGCCGATATCGCGGGATACTACCTCTACCAGGGGGCCGAGGGCCAGGACTCGTTCACCAAGGTGAACACGGCTGCGACCACCTCCACCGTGCTGAGCGTCGAGCTCACTGCGCCGGGGGCCGTTCGCTTCCGCGTGACGAGCGTCAACGCAGGCGCCATCGAAAGCGACCCCAGCGCGGTGCTGGACTCCCCGGCGGTGGACTTCGACGTCGCCTTCACCTTCGGCGAGAGCGAGCTGGAATCGCCGCAGACCCTCGCCCTGGACGCGGCCCGCGAACGCCTGCTCGTTGCCGACCCGGGCGCGCACTGCGTGCACGTCTACACGCTGGCCGGCGTGCGGCTGCAGACGCTCACCCACTACCCCAGCGGCATGGCCCTCGACCCCTGGGGCATCGCCCTCAGCCCCGACGGGATGCGCCTGTACATCACCCATGCCTCGCTGCACCACTGCGCAATCTTCGACGCGGATTACGCGCTCACGGGCATGTTCGGCAGCCAGGGCAACGACCCGGGCGAGTTCGACACACCGGGGGCGATTGCCGCTGCGGGGGACCGCGTGCTGGTCGCCGATCCCGTGCTGGGCACGTTGCAGGCGTTCACGCCGCTGGGCGTGTACCTCAGCACGTTCGCCACCGCCGGCACCGGCGACGGCCAGCTCACCACGCCGTCCGCCCTGCTCGTCTCGTCGAGCGGCAAGCTGCTGGCGGCGGACGCCGGCACCGGGGAGGTGGCGAGATTCGATCTCACTGACCTTGCCTTTGACGACGTGCTCACCCTGGCGCCGGAGGATGGCGGGCCGCTGGTCGGCCCCAGCGGGTTGGCGGAGGACTTTCGCGGCCGTCTGTACGTTTCCGACTCGGGCAACCGCCGCGTCGTAGTGCTGGACTCCAGCGGCAAGCTCCTATTCCACTTCGGCTCGGATGGCGCGCTGCGCGTCGAGTTCAGCGAGACTTCCGGCCCCACCGGCCTCGTAGTCGACCCGTCCACCGGCTACCTCTACGTCTGCGACCCCGGCAACCACCGCATCGCCGTCTTCCTGAGCTAGCCCGCCGCGTTGCATCTACAATACGCGCATGGCGCTTCACGCGATCATCACCGCGGGCGGCCGGCTGCCCCGTGAGCTGTGCGAGTACTCAGCCTCGCCGATCAAGGCGCTGCTGCCCGTCGGCGGGCGTACGCTGCTGGAGGCGGCCTGCCGCGCGGCGGTGGACACCGGGATGATCGAGCGCATCGTCGTGGTGGGGGGCGCGGAGGTGCAGGCGGCCACGCCCTCTGGGGCGCAGTACGTGCCGGAGGGCGCGGACGTTGTTGAGAATCTGCTCAGGGGCTATCAGGCGCTCGGCGGCGAGGATCACAACTACGCGGTGATCTCCCCCGACCTACCGTTTGTCACCGGCGATGCGCTTGCGGCCTTCCTTGCCGCGGCGATGACGAACTGCGAGATCGGATTGCCCATCGTTAGCGCCGAGGACTTCCTGGCGCGGTTCCCCGGCGCGCCGAACAGCTTTGTCCGCCTCGACGGCGCGGGCGTAACGCTGGGCAGCTGCCTGTGCCTGACGGGGCACGCCTTGATCACGAACATCCCTCTCGCGCGCGACATTTACCGCCTGCGCAAGTACCCGCATCGCCTGGCGGTGCTATTCGGCATGCCGATCGCGCTGGCATTCCTCTCCGGGAGGACTACCCTCGCGGCTCTCGAGGCGCGCGCCGGGCGCTTGACAGGCGTGCGCGTGCGGGGCCTGCGCTCGCAGAACGCAGTGCTGGCCTACGACATCGATAACCGCGTGGACTACGCCTACGCCGTGCAGCATCTGCAAGGGGGATGAGCCTTGGCCTGGCGTTGGCGCGGGCCCCTTTTTAGACAGGGCCGGCCTTGGGCTGGGGCCTAGAACTTGCCGCCCTTGGGCGGTGGGCCAAGGGGGTTCTCATGCGGATTGGACGGCGGCGGCTCCTCTTCCTTCGGCTTGGGCTTCTCCGCCTCGCCCTTCTTCGGTGGCGCAGCTGCACCCGCGCCTTTCTCAGCAGCCGGCTGGGCAGTCTTCACCCGCGCGCCCTTCACCTTCGCCGGGTCGAGCTTCAGGTTGACGAAGCTGTTGCCGCCCATGTCCACCCGCCCCGGCACAGTAAGCCCATCCTGCAGCACGCCGAAGTACATGTACGACGCGTTGTTCACGTTGAAGCTGTACACGTGCGCCTTGTACGTCTTGCCCGCGATGACCACCTGCTGCTCACCGCCGTCGTTCACCACCACTGTGGTGAGCACTTCGTTGAGCGTCGAGTAGAGGTTGAGCTTGGCCTGCTTGTCCCCGGCGAAGTCGATCTGCGGCACGAGCCACATCAGTGATTCATAGTCGTAGACCGGCCCCGGCGCGGGCAGCTGCATTTCCCCGGGCTCCTGCCCCTCGAACTTCCGCTTCGCGACGATCACGCCTTGCTTGTACGTCACGTCAAGAAAGAACGTGCGCCCGCCGCTGACCACCTTGCGCGTGCTCCGCACCGGAAGCATCGTGTCGGCGTGCACCCAGCACTCGCTGGCCTCGCTCATCTGGTCGTTGCGCCCGACGTACTTGAAGTGAAAGACAGGAGTGCCGTTGAGCGACTCCTGCAGCACGCGGTAGTAGGCGGAGGCGACGCGCTTGCCCGCGGAATCGAGAATGGCGTACTCGAAGGTGCTCTTTGGGGGCCAATCGAAGGGCCTTACCGTGGCTTCGGTCAGCGCAAGCGCCCGGCCGAGAAGCAGCGCCAGGCCGATGACTCCGCAAACGGATAGCGCCCGCAGCTTCATCATCGATCAGTATAGCGCGCGGCAGACGCGCGGCGACCTCATAGGTTCCTGTGGATAACATGTGGACAACTGCCTGCGGGTGTGATACGATGCAGCCGCTGCCGTTGGTCCGGCATTGGCGGTGTCTGGCATGAGGCCGAGGGTGGCGTAGGAAAGGCGATGATGAGGGGTTCGAGATGAAGTGGCTTCTTCTGGCTGCGGTGCTCGCAGTCATCCCGTTCTGTTACCCTACGACTGCCTCCGCGCAAAGCGGATCCGGGTGCTCATGTGCAGAGCACCGCTGCGGGGCCCCGCAGGACTGCGCGCAGTGCGGATGCCACGCCAAGCAGTCGTGCCGCCCCAGGCATGACTGCGGCTGTGATTCGTGCCGGCCTGCGCCATGCGATGAGTGCACGCCCCCGCCAGGTGATCTGGACGGTTGGAGCCCGATCGACCCGGAGTGCTGCCCGGAACAGCAATACCGCTTCCTCTGCTGCGCGCACCAGGAGTTCAGGCTACTGTGCAAGTGCCGGTGCGAGACGGCGCCTCCGTGCGATGAGCCGCCCTGCGAGTGCAACCCCTGCGGGCACAAGAAGCAGTGCGAGCCGCGTCCGCACCTGATGCAGCCTGACGAAGACGCTCTCTAGCGCTGCGGGCTCACCTGATACGGAACCGCGGCGGCCCGAGCGGGTGGACAATGGTCGCCTGATCAATCACCTGGGCTAGGTGACCGCAGATCACTGCTGACGCAGGGATGTAAAAGAACACCCACGCCTGGTTGGCCAGGTAACGCAGGATGTCGAAGGCCGGCTCGGTCAGCGCGCGGAACGCCACATCCAGCACCAGTACCATGCCCAGCCAGGTGACGCCAAGGAGCAACCCCTCGCCGCGCTTGTTGCCTTGCACGCCCGGCAGGTAAAGCGCGAGTGCCCAAAGTACCACCACGAACTCGATGAGTAGGATGAGCGTGATAAAGGCCTCGCGGCTGAGTATCTCCAGCCAGACGAGCGCAAGGCGTGCGACGAGGGGGATGAGCCACACCAGCAGGCCCAGCCCGAGAATCTTCCACCACCGCTCGTTAGTCATCTCAGGATCATCAGACTGCTGAGGGCACGCTAGTGTTTCTAAGCGGCCGGGCCGGCGAGCAGGTCGCCGACGCGCTTGAGCTTGTCGTCCATGCTCTGCTCCCGGTCCAGCCGGTGGTCAACCTTGATGTTGATCGCGATGCGCTCAAAGCGCATGCCGATGAGCACCTCGTGGATCTCGGCTGCGAGGCGGTAGAGCCGGGCGGGATCGCCTTCCACGCAAGTGCCCATCGGGTGAAGCACGCTCTTCAGCCCTGCGGCGGCGATGACGCGGTGGGCGGCCGCCACGCCTTCGCTCACTGAGACTGTGCCGGAGCGCCGTGCCGATACCTGGATGTCCATCACGGCCATAGGAGCATTCTACCCTCGCCGCGCACGCACTGGCCTGGTCCCGCCTTTCGCCCACCAGCCGGCGGCTGCAACGGACCAGGGCTCGCAGCCGGACGCCTCGGCGAGAGGTAGTGCCCAGGAACAACGATGCGATATCGGCAGACCAAAGACCGGGCTAGCACTTGGCTGCCTCTAGGGCGGCGACAGAGGTATCGGGTGAGTGGTGCCTGCTGGGAAGGCATACCAGAACTTAACCTGCGTTCTGCGGCGTGTGCAGTTGATTCCGATGAGTGGGTGGTACAATATTAGCGATTCAATATGGCGGCCAGCCGTGGCTGGCCAGGGAGCTGTGAGATGCAGGGTCGGGTGGTATGCATGTGGTGTCGTAATGCTGTGTGGGTGCTCGTGGCGGCTGGCCTGCTGGCTGCCTTCGGTTGCACGAAGGGCTTGGTTTCGAGCCAGAGCGGTAGCCCCGGCGGTGGCGTGCCCGACGTCAAGCTGGCGGCGATAGCGCCAACGACCCAGGCTGCGGTTGATCACCTTCAGGCTGCTGTTACGCGCAGCGGAGGCGGCTTCTTGGTGCGTGTCCAGGCGGGGGAGAACACGCGGAACATGAAGGAGATCTTCTTCAGCGTGAGCTTCGACCCCGAGGCTTATCACGCCTTCGGGCTGAAGGCGGAGGGGATGAAGCCGGAGGGCGGCGTGATGGGTTTGGCCATCGAGCGCCAGCCGGGGGTGATTGACGCGGGCTTTGTGGAGACGAAGATCGCCACCATTCCCGCGGTCCGGGCCGGCGACGGCCTGGTCAGTTTCGAGCTGCTGGAGGGCCCGGCGCCTAAGGCAGGCAGCACCGCCGCCCGGGAGAGCATGGACAAGGCGCGGAACCTAACGCTGGGCCAGGACAACGGCGGGCACTGGGTGCTGGCCTGGGACTACACGAACCCGGGGGACACGGACCAGAACGGTGCGGTTGCTCTCCCAGATCTCACGCCGATCGGCAGGCACTACGGCGAGTGTCTGGACAATCCCCTGCAGGACCCGCTGCGCAACGTGGATGCGGATCACAACGGCGAGATCAACCTCGGCGACATTGCGCCGATCGGGCAGAACTACACGGGGCGGATATGGGCGTATCAGGTCGAGATGGGCGAGAGTGCCGACGGCCCGTTCAACACGGTGGGGCAGGTTCTGCTGGAGGACTTCGCTCAGCCGCCCGGGCAGGCCATCCGGTTTGAGTACACCTTCGTGGGCCAGTACGTGGAGAACGCGTGGTACCGCGTGGTGCCTGTGATTCCAACTGTGGACGAGGGAGGCGGGTCCGGGATCGCCATGGGTACGCCGAGCGACGCCATCTCCCAGAATGGCAGGGCCGCTGCGCCCCAGGTCGTTGCCCAGGGCGCTACCTTGACGGTAACGCTCTACGCAGCGGGGCTGGCTGTACCGATTGCACACATGAACGGCGCGCGCGTGGTCTTCGCCAGCTCCTATGAGTATGTGGCGAACAGCGCCAACGCCGGTGAGGAGGGCGGGGCGGACGACGCGCCCGATGGCATTTGGGCGAGCTTCGCCACGTCGTTGATCTTCCCACCCCAGGCGTTGATCCGGGCTTACGATCTCGGTGATGGCAAGACCGCGGTGGATTTCAACGTGACGACGCTGGTAAGGACGCTCGATGCCTCGCCCTGGGGGTTTGGCGCGCTGGTTAACTTCAAACTCAAGAACAAAGGGACCGATCCGCTAGTCTTAGATTTCATGAAGGAGAGCTCCGACCACATCAAGCGTACCTACTACTCGGGCGCCGATCAACAGGAGTTCTTCTTCGACAACACCATTACCTACACAGCAAGGTAGAGCCTCACAGGTCCTACCGGGCCCCGGTGACCCCGGGGCCCGCCTGTTTTCCGGGGGGCTCACTTGGGCAGGCCGACGGTGCTGAGGAGCACCGCGAAGCAGTAGCCGCTCATCTCGTGGCTGGTGACCAAGCGCACACCGCTCGGGCTCCCGCCTCCCGAGAAGTAGTACGTCAGGTAGGTGCGCCCGTCGTTGCCCTCAGTCTTGTCCGCTGGCTGGCCTAGCAGGTCGATGATGCTCTGGGAGGTGAGCTGGGCTGCAGGCTTGCCCAGCAGGCGCACCGCGCCCCCCGGCGGCGGGGCGAGGTAGCAGCGCAGCTCATAGACTGCCGGGCCTGCGCCGTGGGCGCCGCCGCTTTGCGGCTGCGGCGCATAGAGAGCGATGGCAAGGTCGGTCCCCTGGGGGCGCTCGTTGTAGGGGTCGCGCTCGTTGAGCTCGTCGGGGGTGAGCAACCACAGCGTCAATCCTGCCGCGCCGCGTGCCGCGACATCTCTGGCAGCCTGCTCGGAGATACCCAGCTTGACACCGGTGCCCAGGTCGTCGGCCAGCAGGCCGGGATCGGCGGGGAACTTCGGCTTGCAGGACTGGAGCGCCAGCGCGCTGATGAGGAGCAGGCAGACAGCCAGGCCTCGGAGGACGGCGCTCACGCGCTGATCATACATACAGCCGTGGGAGCCAGGCAGGCGGCACAGCGCTACTGGCGCTCGGCATAGGCGATGCGCCTGATCTCGTTGGCGGCCAGGTCCCAGACCGCGGCGAGCGCCTTGACGGCGTCACGTTGGCTGAAGCCCGCGGAGGCGAGGCGCTCAAGCGCGAGCTTCGCCTCGGCGATGGGCACGGGTTTCTTCTCTGGTGGGCGCCCGGCAACGGCGATGGTGAACTCGCCGCGCGGCGGGATGCTCTCGCGCACCCCCGGCCACTGCCCGGCCGTGAACAGCAGGCACTGCTCGTGCAGCTTGGTCATCTCGCGGCCGATGAGGATCTCGCGCTCAGCCTCCACCGCGGCGGCGATTGCATCGATCAGGCCGTGCACGCGCGACGGCGCTTCAAAGATGAAGACCGGCTCAGGGCTCGACGCCAGGGATGTGACGAAAGCGCTGCGCTGGCTTGCCTTGCGCGGCGGGAAGCCGGCGAAACGGAAGGACGACTCGACGAACGGGCAGAGCGCGAGCAGCGCGCTGACCGCACCCGGCCCAGGGATGACGATGGGCGTAAGGCCGGCGCTCCACGCCGCGCGTACCAGCTTGCGACCGGGATCGGAGACGCCGGGCATGCCGGCCTCGGTGACGAAGCCGACCGTCTTGCCGGACTGAACCTCGCCGATGGCGCGCTGCCAAGCGGGCGGCGGAGCATTGTCGGGCAGCGGCCTGAGCGGCACCGCTGCGCCCAGGTGCGCCAGCAGCCGCATCGTGCGCCGCGTGTCCTCGCAGTAGAGCAGGTCCAGCCGCTTAAGCGTCTCCGCTGCGCGGGGGGTGAGGTCCTGCAGGTTGCCGATCGGGGTGCCGATCATGTAGAGCTGGCCGGGCATGCCCCTATTGTAGAAGCGCGGCGGCTGGGGGCAGAGAGGGGGACAGTGCAACGACGAGCGCGCTTGCATTGCGGGAAGTGCTACAATGCCGCGTGCACCGGCTGTCAGCAGGGTATAAGGCTGATGGCGTGCTGCCGCGTCTTGCGAATCCCGCAATGCCCAGTGGAGTCGTTTTGGCCAAGGAAGAGGCAATCGAGGTCGAAGGGAAGGTAACCGAGTCGTTACCCAACGGCATGTTTCGCGTGAAGCTTGAGAAGGGTAACGTGATTCTCGGCTACCTCTCGGGGAAGATCCGCAAGTACCGCATCCGCGTGCTGATCGGCGATCGCGTGCGAGTTGAGCTTTCGCCCTACGACCTGAACAAGGGCCGCATAACTTACCGCTACAAGTGAGCCTGGTCGGCGGACAGGCGCCGCCCACCCAGGTTCAGCCAAAGCATCCACCCCGAGAAGGCCAAGGCCCCGACCATGATCTTCATCCAGAACATCGCTTCCAGCGGCACGCCGCGCGGTGCGGCGAGCGGCGTGACGAACGCTTCGAGCATTCCCGCCACGACGAGGGTCACTGCGGACGCGGCAAGCAGGCGCCCCCCGTCGCGGGCCGCCTCGCGCAGCGCCTCTCCGCGCGGACGCCCCCCGGGGAAGATCCAGGCGAGGCCGATCAGCATCCCGGCGGCTGCGGCGAGGCAGATCGCCGGCAGCTCAATCGCGCCGTGAGGGGCGATGCCGGCGAAGAAGTACAGCGGCAGGTTGATCGGGAATCCCGGCTGCGTGTTCAGGTAGAGGTAGCAGATGGCGCCGAGAAGGTAGCCGTTGAACGCCAGCACGATGATCGTTGGAAGCCCGCCAGCCAGCCCAAAGACAAACGCCCTCACCGCGACGTTGATGTTGTTGAACGTGATCGCCAGCGCCATCTCGTTGCGCACCTCGACGGGGATCTGGGCCGCGAGCAGCAGGTCCTTCTGCTCCTTGGCGTCGCGCAGGCTGGACTCGAACGCGCCGAGAAGCCGCGGCGAGAGCACAGTCTTGGCGAGCTCCGGCCGCACCAGGCAGTGGACATAGCCGAGCACGCTGAAGAACAGCATCAGGGCGGCGGCGGCGAGGACGTAGCGCGCGCGGCGCCGCACGGCCAGCGGCAAGTGGTGCAGGATGTATTCGGCGGGCCCGACGCGCTTGGTCCCCGCCACGTTGCGGTAGACCAGGCTGTGAGCACGGTTGCAGAGACTCGCCAGGTCGCTGGTCATCGGAGTGGCGGCAGCGGTGCGGCGCATGAGCGACAGGTCCGCGAGGGCCCGGCGGTAGAGGCTGGGCAGTTCCCACAGCTCATCGTCGGTTAGGTCGTGGAAGCCGTTGTTCTCTGCGCGGTGGAGAATCCACCGCAGCCGCTCCCACTCGCGGGAGCGCGGGGTTGATCCAGGCTGAGGCGGCGCGGCAGCCATGCCTATAATCTATCACCTTGCGGTGGCTGGCGGGTTTTGTGTTGACCGTATGGGCATTGCTTCCGGCGGCCAGCCCGGCCATGGACGTTCAGCCGCTGCTGTCGCGCATGGCGATCATCCCGCGTTCCCCTGGCGGTGAGCCGGCGCTTATCCCTGTGTATGCGTGCGACGCGCTCGGCGCGGCGAGTTTCGATGTCTACTTCGATCCGAACTTGAACGGGCAGGCAGTCGACGAGTATCTGCTGGATAGAGCCCGCCTGCTGTCCTGCCGCTATGCGGTGTGGCTCTATCGCCTCGGCGAAGGGCAGGGCGCATCCGCGGCACAGCTCACCGATCCGCTGCTGGTCATTCAGCCGGACAAGGACGGGGTGTTCTCGTTAAGCGTCCCGGCGATTGCGCCGGGGCACACCTATGGCTGGCAGGTTGTGGCGCGGCTCGCAGCGGGCGACGGCAGCGGAGTCGAGCTGCGCTCCGCCCCGCTGTTCTTCCGCACGTTGCCCAGCGAGGCCACGCTGCCTGCGCTGCTCGAAGCGCCGCAGACGAGCGTTGCTGACAGGCTGCTCAGGCTGGCCGCCGAGCAAGCCCGGGCCCAATCCGCGCTGGGCGCAGGCCTCGGCGGGATGCACCTGTACAGCAACTACTTCCTGCGCAGCGACGTGTACCTCTGCGTGGCCGCCACCGGGGTTGACACTTGCCCTAGGCTCGATGGCGCGCAGGAGGGCCTACTGGACAGCGCGCAGCTTTCCGCATTGAGCGGGCCGACGGCGGACCTGCTCAGTGTGCAGCGCGGCCTGCAGTCCGGCGCTGCGAAGGCGAGCGACACCGCGCCGGTGGCTGGCGAGTACTACGCCTTGTTACAGAAGTGGGCGGGCGGGCCGAATCCGCCGCGGGGCAAGGCGTACGCCGCGCTGGTGGACCAGGCCGATCGCCTGCGCACTGCTCAGCCGAACCTCAGCACCGACCAGGCGCTCGCCGGCTTAAGCCAGATGCTCGTTGCGGCGGACCAGCTCATCGGCCCGGGCACGCTTGACCTGAGGCCGGGATACGAGGCGGGCTTTCTGGCCTATGCCGCGTCGACCAGCCGGCGCCTGGGCGAAGTGGAGTCGATGGCGGGGGATCTCGGGCACGCCCTCAGCGCAGGCGAATCGGCCTCGTGGCTGGGCCTGCTGCGCGACGAGCGTGCCGAGCTGGGCGCGATCGCGCTTGACGTGGAGCGGGGCAGGCTGTCCCGGGGGCAGCTCAGCGCGCGGCTGGCTCAGGCCGGCGCGCGCTTCGCGGCGGGGCAGCAGGCGCAGGAGCATTCCTACTTGGAGGGCGCGACGTGCTGGGTCGACGTGGACCGCATCAAGCGGCTGACGCCGGGGGACAAGCCCCAGCTTGCCAAGCTGGCCAGCGAGATCGCGACGTGCTACCTTTCACGTCTCGCTGAAGGCGTTTGGCCGCATCTGGAATAATACGTTGGGGGTGGAATCGAGCAGGGTGAACGGAGGAAGTGCGGAGTGCCAGAGAAAGAGCAAGCTGAGTTGTCGCCCAACGGCCCGCTGACGGGCACCTTCAGGGTGAAGGTCGGGCTCGCCGAGATGCTTAAGGGCGGCGTGATCATGGACGTTACTAACGCCGAGCAGGCGGTGATCGCCGAGCAGGCGGGCGCGGTGGCGGTGATGGCGCTGGAGCGCGTGCCCGCGGACATCCGCGCGCACGGCGGCGTGGCGCGGATGAGCGCCGTGTCGGTGATCAAGGAGATCATGGCCGCAGTGTCGATCCCGGTGATGGCGAAGTGCCGCATCGGGCACTTCGTCGAGGCGCAGATCCTCGAAGCGCTGGGCGTGGACTTCGTTGACGAGAGCGAGGTGCTGACGCCCGCCGACGAGATGCACCACGTCTGCAAGCACGACTTCAAGGTGCCCTTCGTCTGCGGCTGCCGCGATCTGGGCGAGGCTCTGCGGCGCATCGGCGAGGGCGCCGCGCTGATCCGCACGAAGGGCGAGGCGGGCTCGGGCAACATCGTCGAGGCGGTGCGGCACATGCGGCTGGTGCAGGGCGAGATGCGCCGCCTGACCACGCTGCGCGACGACGAGCTGATGGCCGCGGCCAAGGAGCTCGGCGCGCCCTACGAGTGGGTGGAGTGGGTGCATCAGCACGGCGCGCTGCCGGTGCCGAACTTTGCCGCGGGAGGCGTGGCCACCCCGGCGGACGCGGCGTTGATGATGCAGCTCGGTGCGGAGAGCGTGTTCGTCGGCAGCGGGGTCTTCAAGAGCGCCGATCCCGTGCCGCGGGCGAAGTCTATCGTGCAGGCCGTGCTGCACTACGACGACCCCAAGGCGCTGGCGGAGATCAGCGAGGGCCTGGGCGAGGCGATGAGCGGCCTGGACGTCGCATCGCTCCCCGCCGAGGAACGGCTCGCCACGCGGGGTTGGTGAGTCGCCCCACCTGCGATGGCGGTTGGCGGTGAGAGCCCTGGGCAGGCTATACTGCGCCCATGACTCCCGGCGCAGTTAACATAGTCTGGCAGTGTCCATACTGGCGGGTGGAGGAGCGCACATTCATGGGGCCGGACGGCAGGGAGCGCACCTGGTACAGCGCCGCCCGGCCGAACCCGCACACCGTGCACATGCTGGGGATCACGCCGGACGGGCTGGTGCCGGTGCTGCGCCAGTGGCGCGCGCCGCTGGACGACTGGGTGTGGGAGCTGCCGGCGGGAGTCTGCGATCGCGACGGCGAGAGCCTGGAGGAGACCGCGCGGCGCGAGCTGCTCGAGGAGACCGGCTTTTTCGCGGGGCGGGTGGAGCGGCTGTTCACCGGTACGGTGAGCCCGGGGCTCACCAATGAGCTGTACAACGCCTTCCTCTGCCGGGAGCTTGCGCGCCAGTCCCCCGGAGGCGGCACCGGCGGCGAGCGGCTAGTGGTGCACCTTGTGCCCTTCGACGCGCTGGAGGACCACTTCATGCGCGCCGTGCGCGGCGGCGAGCTGGTGGACGCGAAGGTGCTCGCGCATGTGCTGCTGGCGCGGCGGGCGCTGGGGGTGGGCGGTTCTTGAACGACGGGCAGGGACGCAGAGTCCGGCGATTAGGTATAACCTTAGGGGCCGTGGTGACCTCACCTGACCGTTCTGGAGACGTGTTCGCCGATCGGCGGCAATCGGCGCGCGACGTGGCGCTCACAGCAGATCCTGCTCTGCTGCGCATCGGTCCTGACGCGGGGCAGAGGGCGGCGCGGTGATCACCTTCGCCCGTCCGATCTGGCTCGTTCTGCTGCTGGCCCTGCCCGTCATCGCCTATCTCGCGCTGCGCCTCAGCTACGCATCGCTCGGCCCGTATCAGAAGTGGCTCAGCCTCGTCGTGCGCATCGCGGTATGGGTCCTGCTCGTTTGCTCGCTGGCGGGCATCCAGTTCGTGCACAAGAGCGACCGCGTGAGCGTGGTCATCGTCCGCGACAGCTCGGACTCGGTGGATCAGGCACGCTTCGGCGCGGTGGAGGAGGAGCTGGATAAGGCGATGAAGGGGATGCGCCGTGACGACAGCCTGGGCAAGGTGAACTTCGGTTCGAGCGCCTATCTGGAGTACCTACCGCAGCCCGGTGTCAGCGAGCGCATGCTCAAGGACTGGCAGACTAAGCCGCGGACCAACTTCACCGACATCGCGGAGGGGATCCGCTTGGCGGTGGCGAGCTTCCCGGAGAACGCGCAGAAGCGGCTGGTGCTGATCACCGACGGCAATGAGAACGCGGGCAGCGCACTGGCGGAGGCGCGCGTGGCCCGCGACAACGGCGTGGAGCTGCTCACCGTGCCGCTGCCGTCGCGCACCGGCCCCGAGGTGCTGCTGTCGAGCCTGGACGCGCCGAGCACGGCGAGCCTCGGCGAGACCGTCGCGGTGCGGTTCGTCGTGGAGAGCACCGTGGCCACGCCGGTGACGGTGACGCTGTCCCGCGGCGGGCAGTACGTTGACAAGGCGCAGATCAACGTGCGGCCGGGCAAAGAGGTCTACGAGTTTCCCGTCGGAATCGACCAGAGCGGTTTCCTCACCTACGAGCTCGACCTGGAGCCGAAGCTGGACACCATCGCCGAAAACAACCGGGCCTACGCCTTCGTCGTAGTGGCCGGCCAGCCGCGGCTGCTCTACGCCACCGGCGACCCGCAGGAGGCGCGGTTCCTGCCCAGCGTGTTGCACGAGCACAACATCGCAGTGGACTTCGTCCCGCCGGGGGGCATCCCCTACAGCCTGGCCGACTTCCAGCTCTACGACGGCATCGTGTTCAGCGACGTGGCGGCCTACGACGTGAGCACCGAGCAGATGCAGATGATCCAGTCGCTGGTGCGCGACTTCGGCCGCGGGTTCCTGATGATCGGCGGGGAGAAGAGCTTCGGCCCCGGGGGCTACTTCGAGACGCCGATCGAAGAGACGCTGCCCGTGGATATGGACTTCCGCCGCAAGCGCATCACGCCGAGCACGCTGGTGGTGTGCCTGGTAGACAAGAGCGGGAGCATGGGCGAGACAGTCAACGGAGTCGAGAAGGTGGTGATGGCCCGCGAGGCGTGCAAGGCGGTGGTCAAGCTCCAGCAGGCCAGCGACTGGGTAGGCGTGATGGGGTTTGACGCCGTGGGGCAGTGGGTTGCCGAGCCCGCCCAGGGGATCAACAAGGAGGAGACGCTGGCCAAGCTCAGCGCGATGCAGGCCGGCGGAGGCACGGACCTCTACCCGGCGATGCAGGCCGCCTGGGACTCGATCAAGGGCATCCCCGCGCAGATCAAGCACTTCCTCGTGTTCACCGACGGCATCGTCGCCCCGGCCGACTTTGAGGGGTTGACCAAGGAGATGCGCGGCGACAACATCACGATAAGCACTGTCGCCTTCGGCACGGACGCTGATGTGAAGTTCCTCGCGGACTTGGCCAAGATGGGCGGGGGCAACGCTTACACTGCGAACAGCCTGTACGACCTGCCGCGCATCTTCACCCGCGAGGTGTTCCTGGCGAACAAGGCGACGCTCAGCGAGACGCCCTTCCGCGCGCGCATGAACGGCGACAGCCCGCTTGTCAGCGCGATCCCCTGGGCGGGCTCGCCGCTGCTCTACGGCTACGTCGCCACCGCCGCCAAGGAGCGGGCCCAGGTGCCGCTGCTGGCCGAGAAGGAGGATCCGCTGCTCGCGGTGTGGCGCTACGGGCTTGGCAAGAGCGCGGCGTTCACCTCCGACGCGAAGAACCGCTGGGCGCGCGACTGGCTCGGCTGGGGAGGCTACAGCCGTCTCTGGACCGGCATCGCGCGCTGGTTGCGCAGCGACCTCGACTCCGGCGGCATGGACGTGCAGACGAGCGTCAGCGGCAGCGAGGGCGTGATCAGCGTCAGCGCGATGGAGAGGAGCGGGGAGTTTGTCAACCTCTCGCGGATGGAGGCGCATGTGACCGACCCTGAGCTGAAGGCGCAGACGGTGGAGCTGCGCCAGACCGCGCCCGGGCAGTATGAGGGCCGCTTCCCGATCACCGACAACGGCAACTACTTCGTGAACGTGGTGCAGTATGGCAAGCAGGGGGATGGCGGGGAGGCGCCAGAGGCTGCCCAGGCCTCCGGCCTCGCCGTGTCTTACTCACCGGAATACCGCGAGTTGCGCACGAATACGTTTCTGCTGAATCAGCTGCAGACCTCCAGCCTTGCGCCGGAAGGGCTCCCCTTGGAGGATCTATTCACCAAGGATCGCAAGCCGGTGCGCAGGCTGGAGGATGCGTGGGAGCTGTTCACCCTCCTCGCCATAATCCTGTGGCTGGTCGACGTGGCGGCGCGGCGGCTGGTGCTGGACTGGATGCAGTGGCAGGCCGTGTTCGCCTCGGTGTTCACTGGCGGCGGGGTGCGCCGGGCGCTGCGAGTGCGCGAGGGGCTGGCGCTGATGCTGGCGGCCAAGGCGCGGGCGCAGGCGGAGCTGTCCAGGGGCAGCGCCGACGAAGCCGTGCAGCTTCGCCGGCAGACCCTCTCTGGCCAGGCCGAAGCGCGCGTGCGCGCCGGTGGGTCGGCGGCGGCCTCGCGGATGGACGTGCCCGCGGGTGAGATTCGCGCGCCATCCGAGGCGGGCAAGCGCGACCGGGCGGCGGCCCCGGACCTTGCCGATCTGCGGCGGCGGATGAAGGGGCGGGAGGCGGACGCGGCGCCGAAGGAGGCGCCGGTGATCCCCGGGGCGCTCGCTGGCTCCGCACCGGCAGCCCGGCAGGCGAAACCTACGCCGCAGGAGGGCCGTCCGCTGACCGAGCGCGAGTTCACCAGCAAGCTGCTCGACGTCAAGCGGCGCCGGGAGAAGCGGGAATGAGGGGGTCTCGCGGAGTACTGCTGTCCGCCGCTGTCGCCCTCGGCCTGGGACTCGCCGCCTGCGGGCCCAGGGGAGAAAAGAGGGCCGGGACTAGTGCAGCGGGCAAGGCGCTGAACCTGGCTGGACGCAAGGAGCTGTTTGGCGGTGATCAGCGCGCGTGGCTGACCACGTGCGGCGACAACGCGGACGACTGCTACTGCGCGGCTTCGCTGAGCCTTCCGCTGGCGCCGAAGCCGGCTTGGGTCCACGAGTACAGCTACGCGGAGTTCAGTGACTTCGCGCCGCAGCAGCTCGTGCATTACGACGGCCTCCTGATGGTGTCGGCACGGAGCACCCAGCTCATGGGCCTGAGCGCCGCCGACGGCGCGCTGGTGTTCAACAAGGATGTCTACCGGCATCTGGAACGCGACGTTCCCAACGAGGCACTCGAGAGACTGCTGCTGCACCCCGCGGGTTATCTCATTGGCCAGGACGACCTGGGGCGCAATTACTGCTGGGACATCACGGGCGGGTCGCCGGCCGAGCAATGGGTGGAAGCTCCCGCCACCCAAGACGTGGGCGGGGTCGTCGCGCTTGGGGGGCGCGTAGTGGGTGGGTGGAATCGGCGGCTGCGCGGCTTGGATATGGCCAGCGGCGAACAAGTATGGAGCCAACCAACGCTGATATGGCCGAAGGGGACGGTGCTGTCCCGCAGCGGGATCGTCGTGTGGTGGTCTCCGGTCGGACGGACGGGCGCGATGCGGGCCGAGGACGGCACCGTGCTCTGGCAGTTGAACCTGAATGCTGCGATTATCCGCATGACCGCTGACGACTGGCGTGAGCGTGTGTACTGCGTCCGTTACGACGAGGTTGTGGAGTGCCGCAGTCTGCGCAGCGGCGAGCTGCTTTGGGAGCATAGCTGGGCGGATCTGCTCAGCGCCGCGGAGCGCGAGCGGCTGGGCCGGGAATCGGGGTTCACCGAGCTTGCTCGCGGGCTGCCCCTCGTCATCCCCAGTAACTCGCCGATGGTGGCTCCCGAGGGGCTGTACCTGCCGCTCTCCAGCGGCCACGTGGTGGCGCTCGACCCGGATGGGCACCGCCGCTGGGTCGTCCGCGGGAAGTACGCAGTGCGCAGCGGTCTCGGCTTCGCCAACGGGCTGCTTCTCGGTGAGTATTACCTGGCACCAGGGATGCTGCTGCGCGAACCCGACCTGATACCGTTCCAGGTGGCGCCTGATTGGCAGTGCTTCAACGAGGCGAGTAAGGAAGAGCAGCGCACCCGGGAGTTCGTGCGCTTCATCGTGCGCGATCCCGCGAACGGTGAGATTCTCAGCTCCTGCGAGTTGGAACGGCCGGCGACCGCCGGACCCACGCCCGCCTGGGATAAGATCGCCTTCGGCCAGGCCGGCCTTCGGGAAGGAGAGCGGGCGCGGATAGTAGCCTATCCCTGGGTCGAGCCAAAGAGGCACTGAGGCGTGTGGTCCATCGTACAGAAGGAGTACCGGCAGCGGGCGCGGGGCGTGGCCACGCTCGGGCTGATCATCACCTACACGGTGATCATGGGCGCCGTCGCCGCCTTCGTCTACCTTGCCAGCTATCCGTTTCTCTCTGGCGGCAGCCGCACGGCGGGCGACGTCGGACTGGCGATGAGCGTCGCCGTGTTCATCACCCAGATGATCATGGCGCTCATGCTCTCGCTCTCGATCAACGCCTCGACGATCGCCAGCGAGAAGGACCAGGAGACCTTCGATCTGCTCAACTTGACGCTGTTCCGCAGCTATGAAATCGTGCTCGGCAAGTTTCTCAGCTCCACCGGTTTCCTGTTCATCCTCGTGGTCACCGCCTTGCCGATCTACGCGCTGGCGTTCACCTTCGGCGGGTTGAGCATCGAGGCGTTCTGGCAGCTGGCGACGATCGTCGCCGGGATGACCCTTCTCATTTCGAGCATCGGCCTGCTCTTCTCGCTGGTGAGCGAGGACGTGCGCACTTCCCTCGGCCGCAGCTTCTTCGCGCTGATTCTGCTCGGCGTGGTCACCGGCGTGCTGGGCGGCACGCTCGTCAGCTCTTTTGCCAGCAAGCCGCCGAACGCTCTGATCTACTGGTGCGGCACCGCAGCGCTGCTGCTGAATCCGCTGTGGAGCGCGATCGACGTATTCCGTCCGCTCAGCGGCTCACTGCACTGGGCCGCGCCGTTGCCTCTTGCCGTGCCATTCCTCATCGGCCAGGGCGCGCTGTGGGCCTGGTCGGCGCTGGCCCAGCTCTGCTGCATGTTCCTGCTGCTGGCAGCTACGGTGCTCGTCTACCCGCGCTACCGCGCCAGCCGCAGCGGAGGTGTGCCATGATCGGCATGCGGGCACGGCTAGTCGCAGCGGCGCTGCTCTGGCTCGCCCCCGCGGTGGCGCTGGCGAAGCTGCCGGAGGGCATCTCGCTGAGCGTGGAAGTGGGCTACAACGGTTGGGTTCAGACGAGCCGGGTCAACCCTGTGATCGTCGACCTGGAGAACCAAAGCCAGAGCCTGAACCTCTCCGGCGAGCTCGTGCTTGACTACAATGGCACGGAGTACGTCACGCCACTCGCGCTGCCGCGCCCGTCCAAGAAGCGCTTCTTCCTCTACTTCCCCTGCGACAGCTACCCGCCGTATCTCGTGCTGCGCATCCGCACGAAGCAGTACACGGAGGAGTTCGACCTGACCCAGCAGTTCAAGGTGATGCAGGGGGAGGACACCAGCATCATGGTGCTGACCTCCCAGGGGGGCTCGCTGGGGGTGGTGAACCAGATGCCCACGGTGCGGCTCGAGCGCGACCTCTATCGGGATGACACCGCCTCGCTCGGATCGGGCAAGACCATGGTCAGCTACTACGACGTGGCGCGGGTGGACAGCAACCCGAAGTTCTTCAGCCGGGCCGACGTGATTGTCCTCGGCGACATTGATTACCAGCAAGTGACACCGCAACTGGCCCAGGCGCTGGAGCAGAGCGTCGCGGGCGGTGCAGGTCTCGTCTTCTCCCTCGGACTGCACGGGATGGAGGTGGCCAAGAGCCCGCTTAAGGCCCTCTGCCCGATCAACCCGGAGAGGACCGTCCAGCTTGCCAGCCTGGGCGACTTCGGGCGTCTATACCGCATCCCCGCGGGAGCAGTGGCGACGTTTGCAGCCGGGCAGGCCATGCCCGGGGCGGCGGTGCTGGCCTGGGCCAACGGACTTCCCGCGGTGATCGAGCGCCGCCTGGGCGGCGGCCGGGTCATCGCCCTGGCCTTCGACTTCACCGCTGTGCCGTTCAGGCAGAATCCGGCGCTGGCCGCGATGTTTTCCGACTTCGTGTTGAGGGTCGGCGGCAGCGCGAGCGCTGACACTTGGTACATCCACCCGGGGCACTCGGGGAAGATCCTGCAGGGGCTGTCCGAGGCCGAGCCGATGCGCCCGCAGTGGGTCTTCCTGTTCGTGCTCGCCTACGTTGTGCTCATCGGGCCGGTGAACTTCCTCGTGCTCAGCTGGCTCAAGCGCCGGACGCTGGTATGGACGACGATTCCGCTGATCATCCTCGTCTTCTCCTGGATCGGCCTGTTCACCGGCTACCTGACGCGCGGCTCGAACAACGTCTGCGCGTATATCGAGGAGCTGCACATTTACCCCGGGGCCGCATATGCGCCCTACCAGACGGCGATGCTGGTGTTCACCGCCGAGCGCACGCGCTACCGGCTGGAGGTCCCCGACGAGTCGGCGTTCCTGTTCCCCGACGTCCCGCAGGAGGTCAACGAGTACGCCTTCGGCGCCGCCCGCACCGGGCAGCTGCGCGGGCTCTCGGGCAGCCAGCTGGACAACACGCGGCTTCCCGTGGTGACGACGACCCAGGGGAAATGGACCGCCAAGGAGTACTTCTACCAGGGTTTCAGCGCCTCGCGCGCGACGGTCGAGAGCCACCTGGTGGCTACGCGCGCCGGGGGCAAGGTGGTCGATCTGCGGGGCTCGCTCAAGCTCGCGCTGCCCTTCAACCTGGACAGCGCGTACATCGTGACCGGCGCTGAGGACTGGTTCCCCGTAGGAAACCTGGCGGGCAAGAAGGACTATGAGCTGGCCGGCAGAACTCCCCTGGGCAACCTGCCTGACACGCTGCCGCCCGAAAACTACTTGGTGAAAGACATCCCCACCTTGAGCGAGGATGAACGGCAGGCCGCCGCCTGCGCCCTCGACTACCGCCATGAAGCGCTGCTCGTCGGGTTCACCGACGAGTTGCAGAGGACGGCCAAGTTCGCGAAGCCGCACAACGAGTATCGCCTGGCGCTCGTGGTGATCCACCTGCCGTGTGAGGAGCAGGTCATGCGGACCGGCGCACCTGTTGTGTCGCGGCCACTGATCGTCGGAGGCCAGGGCTTCGTCTTGGATAGGCAGATGGCCTACATGCGCTCGGCGGGCGCCGAGCAGTACTCCATCGCCGCGAACGGGTACGTGGAAGTGGCGTTCGAGATATCCGGGGACTTGGCTCAGTCGACACGGCTGCTGCTGCATGTCGAGGGTTTCAGCTCCAGCAACCGGAACCCGATCAGTGACCTCTCCACCTTTGCCAGGGCCGAAGTGTGGACTGGAGCGGGATGGCAGCAGGTGCCGGTCCGTCCCAATGAGACGGCGCTGGAGGTGCCATTCGCCGGAGCACTCGACAACTCGCGCCGCATCAGGATCCGCCTGCGCGCCACGGCTGATTTCACCTTCGGCTTGCCGTGGGCTGAAGTCTATTGACGGCCGCCGCCTTGGTCAGCTAGGCCGCGCGCGCCACCTGCGATTGCCCGCTGCAGGGATTGGCGCAGCGCCTCCGGATCGTGCTCGCGCAGCTCATAGCGCACCCTCGTGGCGGGCTTGTCGATGCGTATCACCCGCCGCAGGTCGACGGGCGTGGCGATGAGCACCGTGTCGCACTGTGCGCGGGCAATCGTCTGCTCCAGCTCCGCCAATTGTTCGGGGTAGTAGCCCAGCGCAGGGAGCAGCCCGCCGATCTGCGGATAGCGCAGGTAGGCTTCCTTGATGCTGCCGACGGCGTACGGGGCGGGGCTGACGATCTCAGCCGCCCCGAATTCGCGCGCGGCGACCACTCCCGCGCCGTAGGTCATCTCCCCGTGGGTCAGCGTCGGGCCGTCTTCGACGACCAGCACGCGCTTGCCCTTCACGAGCGCGGGCTCCTCGACGGTCACGGCGCTGTCCGCCGTGAGGATCGCTGCCCGCGGGTTTCGCGCGTGCGCATTCGCCTCGACCGTGGCGATGTCCTCCGCTCGCGCGGAGTTGCACTTGTTGATGATCACGATGTCGGCTGTCAGCAGGTTCACCTCGCCCGCCCAGTACAGCAGCTCATGCCCGGGGCGCAGCGGATCGGCGACGACGAGCGTCAGGTCTGACTTTAGGAAGCCTGCGTCGTTGTTGCCCCCTTCCCAAACAATCACATCCGCCTCCGCCTGCGCCTGGCGCACAATCTCCACGTAGTCCACGCCTGCATACACTACGTTCCCGGCGGCGATGTGCGGCTCGAACTCCTCCCTCTCTTCGACGGTGCAGCCGTACTTCTCCAGGTCACTGAGTGCGGCAAACCGCTCGACCCTTTGCAGTGTGAGGTCGCCGTAGGGCATCGGGTGGCGGATGGCGACCACGCGGGACACGCCGAGGTCATGGCGCAGCACCTGCATGATGCGCCGTGCCGTCTGGCTCTTGCCGCAACCGGTGCGCACCGCCAGCACGCTGACTACCGGCTTGGTGCAGGCGATGTACGCCGCCGCCGGGGGGAGAAACTGGAACGCGGCCCCGGCGGCCACCGCGCGGCTGGCCACGTGCATCACGTCGACGTAGTGAACGTCGCTGTAGGAGAAGACGCAGAGGTCAGCCTTAAGCTCGCGGATCAGGCGCTCCAGCTCGTCCATCGGGTGGATCGAGATGCCGTCGGGATAAGCCGGCCCGGCGAGCTCCGGTGGATAGCGCCTATCGTCGATCTCGGGAATCTGGGTCGCCGTGAACGCCACGACCCGATACGCAGGGTTGTCGCGATAGACGATGTTGAAGTTGTGGAAGTCCCGCCCCGCCGCGCCGATGATAATCACTTTCACAGGTGCCACTGTTCTATCCTTTGCATCTTCCGTTGCCGCTGATCAAGTGCGAGTGGGTAAGGAGTAAGAACGCAGCACCGCTAGTGGTCCAGCCCCCAGCCGTGCCACCTTTGGCTCTTCGCGACCAGCACCCCCGTTTCGCGCATGCGCCGATTCTAGCACACTACCGCTCTGCCTGGCCGTCCCAGGAGCCGCTGAACGGCGGGGCCTCCGAGTCTTCCAGCCACCACGCGCCGTGCAGGGCGCCGCTGTTGGCGTCGACTATGAAGGCGCAGAAGCCGCTGGCGTTGTGCTCCTTGTCGACCCAGCGCAGCGCCATCACGCCGCGCTGGTAGAAGCCGTCCAGGCTCAGCTGCGCCGTGTCGGCGGTGGCCGATCCGCTCAGATGGCCGCTCACCTGGGAAGCGATGTGCAGCTCGCCGCGCGAAGTGGAGTAGTGGCTGTACTTGAGAACCTGGCTCCCCTCCGCAGGCGCCCGTGCGAGCCAGTAGCCTCGGGCACTGTCGTAGTTGTAGAGGAACAGGAAGTCGTGCTCGAAGAGCTGGCCGTAGCACGTCGCCTCGCTGCTGCGGCCGAACGCCAGAGCCAACACGCCAGGGGCGATCTTGCGCCAGGTACCGTCAGTGGTCTGCGTTTGACCCTCGCTGGTGGACTGGTAGACCAACGCGCCGCCGGGGCGAAGCTCGAGCAGCAGCACTGCCCCTGCCTCGCCGAGCTGCATCTCTTGACCGGATACTTCGCAGACCTGCAGCCACTGCCCGGGCACGTACTGCGGGTCGAAGCTGTCAGTCGCAGTGATCGCCGGGCCGGGGCCCGCGGGCAGCTCCACCGCGCCGCCGCTGTCCTGGAGTGGAGTCCCGGCCCCCTCCTTGGCCGGCCCCTGCCTGCCCGGCAGCTCCCAGGGGTGCGTCGCCGAGCCATAGGTGGGCGGCTCAACGCCCTGCGGATAAACCCGCGGGCACGCCGTGCAGCATAGCAGGCCGGCGAGCAGAATCCATCTGGCCACGGCGTCCATTCTATGCCCTGCCGCAGGGTCCGCCGGCAGGCAGCAGAATCGGGCCGCGCCGCGACCTCAACTCACGAACTGGCCGATGAAGTACCGCGGGTCGAGCTTCTCCCCGGTGAGCAACTCCAGGGCCTCGTTCCACGGTCTTAGCGCTCCCTGCTTGAACAGCTTCTCCACCAGCCATGGCCCGGCCGTTTTCTGCCGCACCAGCGGGACCTCTCCCAGCGTGTGCTCGATGTAGTGCTGGATCTGGCTGGCCGTCATCTCGCCGAGCATGTAGTTGTGGTAATAGACCGGCGCCTCGGCGATGTGCATCTTCGTCGCCCAGTCCGGCATGCGGCGTTCTGGCGGGCGCTGGACGCATTGATAGCGCTCGGCGAGGTCCCACCACAGCGCATCGAGGTCCCGTGAAGGGTCTTCGTACAGCGCGCGCTCGAAGTGCGTCATGACCATCATCCAGCGCGTGAACACCAGCATCTGGAAGCTGAGCTGGCGGTGGGCGTCCGCGGCAAGCTCCTCCGCCTTTGCCTCCCGCAACCCGAGCACGTCGGTGAGCCAGGCCGCATCGTGCGTCAGGCGCCCAAACAGCATGGCGATCGCCTCAGTCGAGTTAGTGTGGGCCACCTCCCGCAGGAAGTACGTTTGCTCCGGCCGCAGGTACTGGTCGTAGATCGCGTGGCCGAACTCGTGCAGCATCGTGCCCATCCAGCTCTCATTGGAACGGATGTTGCAGAGCACGTGCACGCGGGACGAGTCACGGCCGATGCGCAGGCAGAAGGCGTGCTGGTCCTTGCCCTTGCGCTCGTAGAGGTCGCTCTGCTGCAGGGTCGGGAGGATGTCCAGCCCAAGGCGCTTGTACGTCTTCTTTGCCAGCCGCTCGATGTCCCGGTCGAGGAAGTACGGGTCGAGATCCAGGTCGGTAAGCGCCGGGGCCTCCTGGAAGAAGGGATCGGCGTAGTGCCAAGGATACAGCTCCTTGGGCGAGGACAGGGAGAAGCGCTCCACAAGCCTGTCGTCCAGCTCCGCCTTGGCCCGCGTAAACGGCTCGCGTGTCTGCACCTCTAGCTTGTCGAGCAAGGAGTAGAGCTCGTCCTCGTTGATCTCCTGCCGCTCCAGGTTCATCGCGTAGTAGTCGCGGAAGGAAAGGCCCTGCGCCCCTTCGTTGCGCTTGGCCACCAGCTCCAGCAGCAGATCGCGCACCTCCGGGCCGATCTGCTTCGAGGCCTCCCACGTCTTGCGCCTCAGCTCATTGTCATCGCTCTCCTTGAGGACGGCGCGGATGTCGTTGGACGACAGCTCCTTGCCGTCCATCTTGCCGCGGAAGTTCGAATAGCGCCCGCCGATCTCCGCGTCCAGCTCGGCCTTGCGCTTGGCGAGCTCGAAGGGCTCCTGGTTCACCAGGTAGGAGTAGTACAGGAGATCGAGAATCCGCCCGATATCCGCCTCATGCCCGCCCGCCTGGCGCCAGTCCCGCACCAGGCCGAAGTTCTCGCGGTTGCTGAAGATCTCGTGCTCGCGCATGCTCAGTTCGACCAGTTTGGGCTGCAGCGACAGGTCGCCCGTCGTGCGGAACTGCCAGACCACCTCGCTGAACTCGGTCTCCAGCGGCGATACCTGCTGCTCGAGCTCGCTGAGGAAGGGCGCTGCGTCTTGCATGGTCTGCTCCTTTGATTCTCTGAGTAGGCTCTGCATCCCTGGGCGGATGCGCCAGTCAAGCGGATCATGATAGCTCAACGCACGCTGGGGATGCGCTGGGGGCGAGGCGCGGCCAGCGGCGCTCGTGCGGCGGTCGGTTCTCAGGCGTGGCGTATAATCACTAATTGAGATGGATTCGAAGCCGGGGGCGGCGGAGAAGCCAGCCGAGGGCGAAGGCCTGGTCCTGCCCCGGGTCGCCCTGCTCATTGACGATCCGCAGGAACGGGAGAGGCTGGGGGCGATGCTGCGCCATGCGTCCTACGATGTCTGTGCGCTTCCCTCTCACGGTGACGCTGTCTCGGCATTGCGGGAGCTTGCTCCCGACTGCATCATTGTCCAGGGCAGCCGTGCGGAGGACGAGGTAGGGCTGATCTCCGCGATTCGGGCTGACCAGGGCATCGACCGGGCACCGATCATCGCGCTGACCTCCGAGGCGAGCCATGATGGCGGCGTGCGGGCGCTGCGGGCCGGGGCGGACCTCTGCCTCGCCGCCCCCTGTCGGGACACGGAGCTCCTCACCAACATCGATGCCCAGCTGCGCCTGTGGCGGCTCCAGGCTGAGCTTCAGCGGCAACTCGACTTGAACCAGGCGCTCCTCAGCAAGCTGAAGGTCGACCTTAGGTTGGGCCAGCAGGTGCAGCGCAGCTTCCTGCCGCCCTTCCAGCTCCGCACCGCAAACTTCATGCTCGAAGCGCGATTCATGCCCAGCGGTGACCTCTCGGGAGACTACTTCGACTACCGGCTGATCACGCCTGAGCGCGTGGCCGTGTTCCTCGCCGACGTCAGCGGGCACGGCGTGGGCTCGGCCCTGTTGGCCGGCAGGATGAAGGCCTTCTTCGACGAGAACTTCCGCCGCGCCCACCGGCCACGTCTGCTGCTGGAAAGGCTCAACCGGGTGCTCATCGAGCTCGGCGACCACTACCACATCGCCACCGCAGTCTTCTTGCACATCGACGTCGTGGAGACGATCCTGACCTATGCCAGCGCCGGCCATCGCTCGCTCTACTTGCTGGATACCGAGGCCTCCACCCACACGGCGCTGCCGGCCACCGGGCCGGCACTGGGGATGTTCGAGGAGTTCGAGGTCAACGAGTCGAGCATGGGATTCCTGCCCGGGCGCAACCGCCTGGCGGCCTACACCGACGGCTTGGTGGAGTTCAAGCTCCCCGGCGGCGCGTGGTTCACCGAGGATCAGTTCCGCGACACCGTGCTGCTGCCCCGCGCGGGCATGCCCATCGAGCAGTACGTCGAGTCCCTGCTCGCGGGCAGCCGCGAGATGAATCAGTACCGGCCGTGGGAGGACGACCTGAGCCTGATCGTCATTGACTTCTGAGTCCGCCCGAGCGGCGGTCCCGCCCGGAGCGGAGACTGCCGCCATGGTTAGGCGACACCCGCTGTTTGCCTGGTAGACTCCCCTGCGTGCGCGCTTCAACGTATGCGGTGAGGCTGGCCTGAGGTGGCTGTCCGCGCGCGCATCGAGTTCGAGGGCATCGTCCAGGGCGTGGGCTTCCGCCCCTTCCTCCACCGCTTGGCGGAGGAATCCGGGCTTCCCGGCTGGGTGCTGAACAGCTCCGCGGGGGTGCTGATGGAGCTGGAGGGCGAGAGGCCAGCCATCGAGGAGTACGTGCGCCGCGTGCGGGAGGACGGCCCACCGCTCAGCCGCGTGCTTGTCGCCCGGGTCCGCTATCTTGCCCCGCTGGGCTTCCAGGGGTTCACGATCCGCCCCAGCCGTAAGGAGGAGAACGCCCTGACGCTCCTCTGTCCGGACGTAGCCACCTGCAGCGACTGCCTGCGCGAGCTGTTCGACCCCGCCGACCGCCGCTTCCGCTACCCCTTCATCAACTGCACCAACTGCGGCCCGCGCTACACCATCGTGCGCGGCCTGCCCTATGACCGCCCGCAGACCACGATGGCCGGCTTCCCGCTGTGCCCTGCATGCGAGGCGGAGTATCGCAACGTCGAGGACCGGCGCTACCACGCCCAGCCCATCGCCTGCCCCGATTGCGGGCCCAGGCTGTGGTTTGAGACGCCGGGCGGCGAGCGTCTCGCTGTTGACGCCATCGGCCACGCCGCCGAATTGCTCCGGGACGGCAAGGCGGTGGCGCTGAAGGGCCTGGGCGGGTTCCACGTCGCCTGCCGGGCTGACTCGGACGAGGCGGTGCTCGGCTTGCGCCGCCGGAAGCAGCGCAGCTTCTTCAAGCCCCTGGCTGTGATGCTGCGCAGCATGGACTCGGCTCGCGAGCTGTGCGAGATCAGCGGCGCGGCTGAGGAGTGGCTTGTCTCGCATATCAGCCCCATCGTCCTGCTGCCGCTGAAGCCCGGAGTCGTTCCGGGCAAGCTCTCAGCGTTCGTCGCGCCTAACCTCGATCGCCTGGGCGTGATGCTCCCCTACACCCCCTTGCATCATCTCCTGCTGGCGGAGACCGGGCTGCCGCTGGTGATGACGAGCGGCAACCTGAGCGACGAGCCGATCGTCGCCGACAACGACGAGGCGCGCATGCGGCTTGCCCCGCTGGTCGACGGCCTGCTGCTCCACGACCGACCCATCCATGCCCGCTGCGACGACAGCGTGCTCACGGCGGACGACGACGGGAGCTGCGCGGTGCTGCGCCAGGCGCGCGGGTTCAGTCCGTATCCGCTCGCGTTGCCCGAGGATGGCCCCTCGGTTCTCGCTCTCGGCGGAGACATCAAGACCACCTTCGCCGCCAGCCGCGGGCACTTCGTGTTCATCAGCCCTCACCTCGGCGACGCCGAGCACCTGGGCACCTATTCTCTGTTCCGCGAGACCTGGGAGCACTACCGCGCCCTGTTCGACCTGCACCCGGAGGCGGTGGCCTGCGACATGCATCCCGGCTACCACACCGCGCGCTGGGCGGAGGAGCTGGCCGCGGAACTAGGGGTGCCGCTGCTGCGCGTCCAGCACCACCATGCGCACCTGGCGGCGCTGCTCGCGGAGACTGGGCTGGAGGGCCCCCTCTCGGCGATCGTCGCAGACGGCACGGGCTACGGCCCAGACGGTACCACCTGGGGCGGCGAGCTGCTCTACGGCGACGAAGCGGCCTATGAGCGGCTGGCGCACCTGCGGACAATCCCGCTGCCCGGCGGCGATGCCGCGGCCCGTGAGCCGTGGCACATCGCCCTGGCGCTGCTGCATGTCGCCGCGCCGGAGCGGATGAACGACTGCGCCGAGGACTTGCTCAGCGGCCGGCTGGCGGAGCGCGCCCGAGGCTTGGCTGGACACCGGGTAGGAGACGAGCTGGATCCCTCCTACGCCCCGCCAGGCACTGCGGAAGTGCAGCTTGTCCAGAGCATGCTCGCCGCTGGTATGAACCTCGCGCCGTCCAGCGCTCTGGGGCGGCTCTTCGACGGCATCGCCGCCCTGCTGGGCGTCACGCTGCGCGCCACCTACGAAGCGCAGGCGCCGATGGAACTTGAGGCCCTGCTGAGCTGCGGGCCTGACCCGGGTCCCCTCGAGGCGTCTCCAGTCGTTGAGGGCGGCGTCATCGACTGGACTCCCTTCGTCCGTGCCCTGGCCGATGGCCCCGCCGACCCGGTGGGCTGGGCCTGGCGGTTCCACCACTGGGCGGCCCAGGGCTTCCTCGCCGCCTTGGATGTTGACGCGCGCGCTGCGGGCTGCGGGCGCGTCCTCGCCTCCGGCGGGTGCATGCTCAACAACACGCTCAGGCGCCTCCTGCGCCAAGGCTGCGCCACACGCGGTCTGTCACTGGTTGTTCACCGCGAGGTCCCGCCGGGTGACGGCGGGCTCTCCCTCGGCGTCCTGCGCGTAGCCCAGGCGCACGTCTGCGGAAGCGCCCAGCGCGGCGATGGTCTGGGCCGCGGCGTCAACGATAATTAGTGCAATTTTGATTATCCGCTATTGTGGTACTCAATACTAATGCATTTGCGCATATGCGCATACTAGGGTAGAATAACCTGGAAGCGTACCACTGGGACCTAGCCCGGAGAAGGGTCCTCTCGTGGTACGTTGCGGTTCAGAAGGGCCGCGAGGAAGGGAATCGGCCGGCTGTAGTCTGGCCATCCCCCAGGACTCTCAATGCTACCACCGGGTTGGGCTGCGCGGATGCGTGGTGGCAGCATGGCGAACTACACTCCTGAGGAGGAGCAGGGATGCAAGGTAACGGTTCGGCGGGCGTGGTAGGGAACGGTAACGGTGCAGGCGAGGATCTCAGGATCGGGGTGTTCATCTGCCATTGCGGCGGGAACATCTCTGACGTAGTCGACGTCAAGCGGGTTGCCGAGCGCATCCGCAAGCTTCCCGGAGTGGTCTTCTCCGACACGCACAACTTCATGTGCTCGGACCCGGCCCAGGCGATGATCGAGGAGAAGATCAAGGAGCTCAACCTCAACCGGGTGATAGTCGCCGCCTGCTCTCCCACGCTTCACGCGCTCACCTTCCGGCGTACGCTGGAGCGGGCCGGGCTCAACCAGTACCTCTTCGAGCACGTGAACATCCGGGAGCAGGTGTCGTGGGTCGTGGAGGACCCCGAGGCCGCGACCAGGAAGGCGGAGCGCCTTATCCGTGCTGCGGTGAAGCGCATCGGGCATCTCGCACCGCTGGACAAGCGGCGCATCCCGGTGCATCGCTCGGCGCTGGTGATTGGCGCGGGCGTGGCGGGGCTTGTCGCTGCCCGCGACCTGGCCAAGTGCGGGATGAAGGTTGACGTGGTGGAGCGCTCGCCGTTCATCGGCGGGCGGATGGCCCAGTTGGGCAAGGTGTTCCCCACTGGCGAGGATGCGCGGCCGCTGCTCAGCAAGCTGATCCAGGAAGTTGTGCACGACCCGAACGTCACGATCTTCACGAGCACCGAGGTGCTGAGCTCAGTGGGCATCGTGGGCGACTTCCGCACGAAGGTGCGCACCACGCCCCGTGGAGTCGACGCCCGGCTGACCTACGTCGGCAACGCCATCGCCGCTTGTCCCGAGGAGACGATCAGCGAGTTCAACTACGGCCTGACGAAGCGCAAGGCGATCTACATGCCGCATCCCAACTGCTACCCGCAGATGCCGGCGATCGACTGGGGCACGTGCACCAAGTGCGGCAAGTGTCTGACGGCCGTTGGAGGGAAGGGGATCGACCTGAAGGATGAGCCGCGTGAAGTCGAGCTGCATTCCGGCGTGATCATTCTCGCTACGGGATACGACCCGTACGAACCGCTGTACGGCGAGTATGGCTACGACGTATTCCCCGAGGTGATCACGCTTCAGCAGCTGTGGCGGATGTTGGATTGGGAGGGGCCGACCGGCGGGCAGATCCAGCGGGGCGGCAAGCCGATCAAGAACATCGCCATCATCCACTGCGCAGGCGCGCGGCAGTATCAGGGAATCAGCATGCCGCAGCCGGACGGCAAGGTCAAGGACTACTGCGCCCGCACCTGCTGCACCGCGGCGCTGCATGCGTCCCTGGAGGTGAAGGAGCGCTGGCCCGAGATCAACATCTACGACCTGCACCAGGACATCCGCACCTATGGCCGCGGGCATGAGGACTACTACAAGCATGCGTCGGAGGCGGGGGTGACGTTCCTGCGCTTTGACGGGCACGATTTGCCCAAGGTGGAGAAGGACCTGCGGGGCGAGGCGCCGCTCGTGGTGAAGGTGATCGACCAGCTTACGAACGGCCGGGAGATCGAGGTGCCGGCGGACCTCTTAGTGCTGGCCACGGGCGTTGTGCCCCACGACATCAGCGAGCTGATCGACATGTACAAGTGCGCCATCGGCTACGACAGCTTCCTCCTCGAAGTTCACCCGAAGCTGCGTCCCGTGGAGCTGGCGGTTACCGGCGTGTTCATCGCTGGATCGTGCCAGGGGCCGATGGACATCACGGAGTGCACTGCTGCGGCGGCGGCGGCCGCATCCAAGGCAGCGGCGATGATCGCCCACGGCCAGGTGGAGATGGAGCCGTTCATCGCTCAGGTGAACGAGGAGCTGTGCACCGGCTGCCGGACGTGCCTCGTCGTCTGCCCCTACGACGCGATCAGCCGGGATGAGTCGCGGGGCATCGCCGTGGTGAGCACTGCGGTGTGCACGGGCTGCGGGACGTGCGCGGCAACCTGCCCGAGCAACGCGATCGTGCAGCTCGGATTCCAGGACGACCAGGTGCTTGCGGAACTCAACGCGCTGCTTGACCGCGAAGCGGCGTTAGTGCTCTAAAGGAGAATGGTATGGCGGACCAGGTTATGACAGCTGATGTATCAACGAGGGCGTCGGCGACGTTCGAGCCTCGGATTATCGGCTTCCTGTGCTACTGGTGCTCGTACACCGGCGCGGACATGGCCGGCACGGCGCGCATGAAGTATCCGCCGAACATCGACATCGTGCGGCTGATGTGTTCCGGCCGGATCGACCCTGAGTTGGTGGCCACGGCTTTCGCCAAGGGCGCCGACGGGGTGCTGGTGTGCGGTTGCCACATCGGTGACTGCCACTACATGGTGGGCAACCACAAGACGATGGTGCGCATCCCGCTGCTGCAACGGGTCCTGCGGGAAATGGGGATCGAGCCGCAACGCTTCCGCCTGGAGTGGGTCAGCGCGGCGGAAGGCGCCAGATTCCAGAAGATCGTGCGAGAAATGACCGAGCAGGTGCGCCAGCTCGGCCCGCTCAACTGGCCTGGTCTGATGCGTTCCCGGGGAGTGGGGCACGGGATGGATCTCAAGCCCTGGGGTGAGGTGTAGTGATGAGCACGAACGGTTCAGAGAAGAAGAAAGTGGCGATGTACTGGGCGGCGAGCTGCGGTGGATGCGATATCTCCCTGCTGGAGATCGGCCCGCGGATCCTCGACCTCACCGCAGTCGCTGACGTCGTTTTCTGGCCGGTGGCAGTGGATTTCAAGTACGCTGATGTCGCGGCTTACCCGGACGAGTACATCGACTACTGCTTCTACAACGGCGGGGTGCGCAACTCGGAGCAGGAGGAGGTGGCGCGGCTGCTCCGCAAGAAGAGCAAGACGCTGGTCGCCTATGGCACCTGCGCCTGCGACGGCGGGATCCCCGCCCTGGCCAATCTCAAGTCGAAGCAGGGGATCTTCGAGGCGGCCTACCTTGACAACCCGTCCACGGTCAACCCGGCGAAGGTGCTGCCGCAGGAGATCACCGAGACTCCCGTGGGCCAGTTGGAGATCCCCAAGTTCTATGACCAGGTGCTGCGCCTCATCGACGTCGTCGAAGTGGACTACCTGATCCCCGGGTGCCCGCCGCAGGCGGACCGCGTGTGGGAGGCGATCCTGGCGCTGGTGGGAGGCGTTGTTCCGCCGCGGAACAAGGCGGTGAAGGTGGCTTGCACCGACAAGTCGGTCTGCGACGAGTGCAAGCGCGAGAAACGCAAGGTGAAGATCAAGGAATTCAAGCGCCCGCATCAGGTGCGTCCTGAGCCGGAGTGGTGCCTGCTGGAGCAAGGGCTGATCTGCATGGGCCCGGCCACGCGCAGCGGCTGCGGGGCGCTCTGCACCAACGCCGACCTGCCCTGCCGCGGCTGCTACGGCCCGTCGGGGACCGTGGAGGACCAGGGCACGGCGATGGTCAGCGCCATCGGCTCGATCCTGGACGTGACCACCGAGGAGCAGGCGCGGGCGATGCTCAACCAGATTGCCGACCCGACTGGCACGTTCTACCGCTTCAGCTTGGGCTCAAGCTACCTGAAGGCAAGGAAGTAACGGCACGGAGAGTGCGAGATGACAACCCCACACGTAAAGACTGCTGAAGGGTTTAAGCGGATCAGCATCGACCCGATTACACGGCTGGAAGGCCACGGGAAGATCGACATCTTCCTCAACGCCGAGGGCGAGGTCGCTGACTGCTTCTTCCAGGTCCCCGAGCTGCGCGGGTTCGAGAAGTTCTGCGAGGGCCGGCCGGTGGAGGAGATGCCCCGCATCACGCCGCGCATCTGCGGCGTTTGCCCCGAGGCGCACATGATGGCCTCGGCCAAGGCCTGCGACGCGGTGTACAAGGCTGAGCTGCCGCTGACCGCCAAGCTGCTGCGCGAGCTGCAGTACAACATCTTCTTCGTCACTGACCACACGACGCACTTCTACGCCCTGGCCGCGCCGGACTTCGTGATGGGTCCCGACTGCGACCCGGCGATTCGCAACCTCATCGGGGTGATTGGCAAGGTTGGGCTGGAGATCGGCGGAAAGGTGATCAAGTGCCGGGCCGAGGGGCACGAGGCATCGAAGATCTTCGGGGGCAAGCCGGTCAACCCGGTAAACGCCATCCCCGGCGGGATGAGCAAGCCGCTCTACCCGGAGGAGCGAAACCGCATCGAAGAGATCGTCGTGGACATGGTGGAGTTCGCCAAGTTCTCGATGCAGCTCTTCGAGGACGTCGTGCTGAAGAACCCACAGTACTTGGATCTGATCCTCAACGGGCCCTACATCCACAAGACCTACTCCATGGGCCTGGTGGATGAGAAGAACCGGGTGAACTTCTACGACGGCAAGGTGCGGGTCGTCGGTCCGGACGGCAAGGAGCTGGTCAAGTACGAGCCGCGCGATTACTACAAGCACATCGGTGAGCACGTCGAGCCCTGGACCTACCTCAAGTTCCCCTACCTCAAGGCGGTGGGCTGGAAGGGCCTGGTGGACGGGCTGGACTCCGGCGTGTACCGTGCCACGCCGCAGTCGCGGCTCAACGTGGCGGAGGGGATGAACTCGCCGCTGGCCCAGGAGGCGTACGAGCGGTACTTCGAGACGCTGACCAACGACCGCAGCGGGCATACGCCGGTGCATCATACGCTGGCGATCCACTGGGCGCGGCTGGTCGAGCTGCTCAACGCCGCCGAGCATTCGCTGGAGCTTGTCCGGCACCCCGAGATTACCCACCCCGAGAACTACCGCGTGGTGTGCACGAACGTGCCAAGCGAGGGCGTGGGAATCGTCGAGGCCCCGCGCGGCACGCTGACGCACCATTACGTCACCGACGAGCGGGGCATCGTGAAGCGGGCGAACCTGATCGTCGGGACGACGAACAACAACGCGGCGATCTGCATGTCAGTCAAGAAGGCGGCGCAGGGCCTGATCCGCAAGGGCGTGGAAGTGAAAGAGGGGACCCTGAACATGATCGAGATGGCCTTCCGCGCCTACGACCCGTGCTACGGCTGCGCCACGCACAGCCTGCCCGGCCAGATGCCGCTCATCGTGCGGGTGCGGGACGTTGACGGGACCGTGCTCAGCGAGACTACCAGGAACTGAGAGAGGATGAAGAGATGCAGCCACTGAAGAGCTACTACGACGGTGTGGTGATCGGCGGTGGGATCACCGGGATGCAGGCCGCACTGGACCTGGGCGAGCAGGGCTACGAAGTGCTGCTTGTCGAGAGGGAGCCATCCATCGGCGGCAAGATGATCGCGCTGAACAAGGTGTTCCCCACCTTGGACTGCTCGAGCTGCATCTGCACGCCGCGCATGGCCGAGTCGGCCCACCACTCCAACATCCGCATCCTCACGTATTCCGAGGTGAGGCGAGTGGAGAAGCGGGGCAAGGGCTTTTCGATCAACCTGGAGTGCAAGCCGCGGTACGTCGTCGAGGAGGACTGCATCGGCTGCAGCCGCTGCGAGCAGGTTTGCCCCGTGGACGCGCCCCACGAGTTCGATGAGAAGCTGGGCGCGCGGCGGGCGGTGTATATCCCCCACGGCAACGCCATCCCCCAAGTGGCGGTGCTCGACGCGAACTACTGCACGTTCTGTGGCAAGTGCGAGAAGATCTGCCCGACGAACTGCATTGACTTCGCGCAACTGCCGACGCAGGAGAAAGTCGAGGCGGGGACGGTGATCGTGGCCACCGGGCTGAAGACCACCCCCATCGACGCCAAGCCCGAGTACGGCGGGGGCAAGTTCCTCAACGTGATGGACCCGATGGCGATGGAGCGGGTGCAGTCCAGCAACGGACCCTATGGCCGCGTGCTGCGTCCTTCCGACGGCAAGGTGCCCAAGTCCATCGCTTACGTGCAGTGCGCCGGGAGCCGGGATGAGACGCTGGGCGTGCCTTACTGCTCGCGCGTCTGCTGCATGTACGCGATCAAGCAGGCGATCCTGCTCAAGCACCTGGTGCAGGACTTGGACATCACCATCTACTACATGGACATCCGCGCCTTCGGTAAGAACTTCGAGCAGTTTTACCGCCGGGCGATCGAGGAGGAAGGGGTCAAGTTCGTCAAGGCCAAGGTGGCCAAGATCATCGAGCAGCCCAACAAGGATCTCCTGTTGCGGGTTGAGGACATGGAGCATGGCGGCGTTCGCCGCGAGGTGCGGCACGATATCGTCGTGCTGTCCCTGGGCACTCTGCCTGCATGGCATGCCGCCGGCGTGATCGACATCGCAGAGGCGAGCGACGGGTTCTTCGAGTGCGTTGCCCAGAAGATCAGCCCCACGCGCAGCACGATGGATGGCGTGTTCATCGCCGGGGTGGCCACCGGGCCGAAGGACATCCCGGACTCGATCGTCGAAGCCGGCGCGGCGGCGATGGAGGCGGCGATGTACCTTGAGCGGAGCGGAGTGCGGCGGCCGGTGGCCGAGGTGGCCGCCTACTAAGGCGGCCAAAGCCTGGCACGGAACGTGTAGCTACGAGGAGTAGACAAACTGGAGGCGAGAGCAGCAATGGCAGACGAGGTCAAAGAGCAGGCCGGAGGCCAGAAGGTGAAGCAGCAGAGGCCGATCGACGTTCTGCGGCAGAGGATGGGCGGGGTCTCGGACGAGTTGAAGGAGTACTTCAAGGAGCAGAACCGGATCCGCAAGCTGCTCTCGGAGGCGTTCGGCCAGGGCGCGCGGACCGTGCCTGAACTGGCGCAGGCGACCAAGCTGGAGCCGCACGTCGTCTTGTGGCACGTGATGGCGATGAAGAAATACGGCCGCGTGGTGGAAGTCGAGCAGAAGGGCGACTACTTCACTTACGCGATGACCGGCAAGGAGTGAGCGATGGGCACCCGGATCGACCCCAAGTTCAAGAACGAGCTGATCAACTTCGGCGCTCTCGATATCGAGAAGTGCTTCAACTGCGGCAACTGCACGGCGATCTGCGGTCACGCTGACGAGCAGCGCAGCCTGCCGCGGTCGACGATGCGCCAGCTCCAGTTGGGCCTCAAGCGTGAGCTTATGACCTCGCTCGAGCCGTGGATCTGTTACTACTGCGGCGATTGCTCGCGGACCTGCCCGCGCCAGGCGAACCCCGCCGAGAACATGATGGCTGTCCGGCGCTGGCTGACTTCGCACTACGACTTCACCGGGCTGTTCCGCAAGATCTATTCCTCCCGCGCCTGGGAATTTGGCATGATCGCCCTCGCAGTGGTCGCCGTCCTGTTTCTCATCGCTATAAGCGGGGCGTTTACCCCGGAGCGGATGCCCACCGATCCTATTTCGATCAATACGTTCCTGCCGGTGGTGTGGGTTCACTATGCGGACTGGACGCTCGCGCTGATCCTGCTCTTCTTCATGGCGACCAGCGCGTTCCGTATGTGGCGCCTGGTGATGAGCGACAGAAGCATGCCACCCGTGTCGTTCTCGCTGTACGTGCGCCAGATTTGGGTGTTCTTCCTGCACATGTTCACCCAGAAGTCCTGGCGCCAGTGCGAGGGAGCCACGCGCTGGTTCAAGCACCTGCTGCTCTTCACCGGCTACGCGACGATGTTCCTGCTGATCGTGGTGTTCCTCCCCTGGTTCCAGCAGGACGGGCCTCATGACTGGCACTGGACTAGCCTGTTCGGCTACTACGCGGCGGGCGTGCTGATGTACGTCTCGGGTGACGCAATCCTGAGCCGGCTGCGCAAGACGGAAGAGATACACAAGCACTCGCACCGGACGGACTGGACGTTCCTCATCCTGCTCTTCCTAGTGGGCTTGACCGGGATGCTCCTCCACGCGGCCCGGCTCCTCAATTCCCCGCTCTCCTACTACGCGTACGTAGTCCACCTCGCCTGCGCGGTGCCGATCTACTTCTCCGCCTTCGCCAAGTGGTCGCACCTGGTCTACCGTCCGCTCGCGATGTTCCTCATCGATGTGCGCGAGAAGACCCTCGCCGCGCAGCAAAAGCCGGTCTCAATCGCACCGGTCAGGGCGCTCGCCTCTTAGCAGCTGCGGGCGGGTGCAGCCGGAAGCGTTTGAGCGCCAAGCCGTTTGCCGGTCAGACTGCGGCCGCCATGCCTCTTACCGGTGGTGGAGTTCCTGCGCGTACGATCATTCGATGAGCCGCTGCGCCGTCCTGGGCCTGGGTAACCCGCTCCTCAGCGACGACGCCGTTGGCCTGCGCGTGGCTGACGAGCTGTCGCGCCTGCTGGCCGCTGACCCGATACCCGGCGTGGACGTGCTGCAGTCGGCGCGCGGCGGCTTCGAGCTGATCGACCTGCTGCAGGGCTACGAACGGGCGGTGATCATCGACGCGCTGGACATACCCGAGGGCGAGCCGGGACGCGTGCGCCGCCTCGGCATGGATGAGTTTGCGGGCAGCGCGCGCCTCGTCGGAGCTCACGAAGTAAGCCTCAGCACCGCCTTCGGGCTGGCGCGGCGCCTGAGCATCCCCATGCCCAGCGAGGTGGAAGTCATCGGCATCGAGGTCGAGGACTCGCGCACCTTCAGCGAGCAGCTCACACCGGCGGTCAACGCGGTCGTCGCCCCGCTCGCCGCTGAGATTCACGCCACGCTCAAGAGCCTGCGGTAGGCAGGGCTTCAGCCCCGCGACCTAGCAGATGCGGGGCAGGAGCGTGCCCAGCGGCATGTCCACGACCCGCATGCCGCCAGATGGTGTGCGGAACAGCACCAGAGGCCGGCGCGGACGGCGCGGATCCGGGTGCTCGGGGTCGAACCGCCCCCCCACCTCCCCGATCACGACCGCGTCGCGCCCGTAGTGATGAGCGCGCATCGCAGCCACGATGCTCTCGGCGCAGTGCGCGTCCACCGCCGCCAGCAGCTTGCCCTCGTTGGCCAGCACCGCGGGCTCGAAGCCCAGCACGCGCGCCGCGGCTCGCACGGCGGGGCGGATGGGCAGCCGCTCCTCGTGCACCACCATGTCCGCCTGGGCGCTCAGCGCGTACTCGTTGAGCACGGCCGCCAGCCCGCCGCGCGTGAGATCGCGCATCGCGAACACCGCCTGGGGCCCCTCGGCGCTGAGCATCGCCTCCACCAGCCCGTTCAGCGGCGCGCAGTCGCTCTCCACGTCTACGTCGAACTGCATCCCTTCGCGGCTGCACATCACGGCGATAGCGTGATCGCCCAAGGGGCCGCTGACGATCAGCGCCTGCCCGGGCGCGATACGATGCGCCCCCAGGTCCCTGCCTGCCGGGCGGATGCCGACGCCCGCTGTCGTGGCGAACACGCAGTCGGCCTTGCCCCGCTCCACCACCTTCGTATCCCCGGTGACCACCTGCACGCCGGCCTCTTCCGCCCGCCGGGCGACTGAATCCAGCACCGTGTCCAGGTCCTCCCGGCTGAACCCCTCCTCGATGATCAGCGCCAGCGACAGCCACTGCGGCACCGCGCCCATCACCGCCAAGTCGTTCACCGTGCCGCAGACGGCCAGGCTGCCGACGTCGCCGCCGGGGAAGCGCCAAGGCGACACGACATAGCTGTCCGTTGTGAACACCAGCGACTCGCCGGCGCCGATGGCGCAGTCCAGAACGGCGCTGTCTTCAAGCGGGTCGAGGGCGGGGTTGCTGAGCCGTGCCCGGAACGTCTCGATCAGCCTGCGCTGCTCCTGACCACCGCCGCCGGCGTCCAGCTTGACGCGCTCGGCTGTCACTGCGCCTCCCAGCCGCGGAAGCGGTAGAACGCGCGGCAGGCGCCCTCCTGGCTCACCATGCAGGCACCGAGCGGGTCTTCCGGCGTGCACGCCGCGCCGAAACACTCGCACTCGTCAGGACGGATGCGGCCGGCGAGCACCTCCCCGCAGCGGCAGGAGGCGAGCCGCGGGCTGAGGGGGAGCGGGACGAAGCCGGGGAAGCGCAGGCGCGCGTCGAAGCGCCGGTACTCCCCGCGCAGCGCGAGTCCGCTCAGGGGGATCTCGCCGAGCCCCCGCCACAGCGCGGCCTGAGGCTCGAAGACCTCGTTGATCAGCGCCAGCGCATGGGGATTGCCCTCCTCGCGCACCACGCGGCTGTAGGCGTTGTGCACCTCCGCGCGTCCCTCGGCCACCTGCCTGGCAAGTGCGATCACCGCCCGCAGGATGTCCACCGGCTCGAAGCCGGCGATGGCGCAGGGCTTGTGCCAGTTCTCGGCGATCGGCCTATAGGCGCGCGCGCCGATGACCACGCTGACGTGGCCGGGACAGAGAAAGCCGTCCAGCCCCGGCTCCGCCGCCAGCAGCGACAGCGGCGCAGGGATCGTCTTGTTGCACGGGTAGACCAGGAAGTTCGCGAGCGCCTGCGCCTTGGCCTCCGCCAGCGCGTAGGCCACGGCCGGGGCGGTCGTCTCGAAGCCGACGGCGAGGAACACCACCTGCCGCTCGCCCACTTGGCGGGCCAGCTCCACCGCGTCCAGCGGCGAGTAGACCACTCGCACGTCCGCCCCCCCGGCGCGCATCTCCGACAGGCTGCACCTAGTGCCGGGCACGCGCATCATGTCGCCGAAGGTGCAGAATATCACGCCGGGCGCGGCGGCGAGATGCAGCGCATGGTCCAGATCCTCCTGCGCGGTGACGCACACCGGGCAGCCCGGCCCGCTGACCAGCTCGATGCCCAGGCGACCGAGCACGGGCCTCAGCCCCGTCTCGAAGAGCGCCATGGTGTGCGTGCCGCAGACCTCCATCAGGCGCAGCGGGCGCTTCACCAGCGGTTTGAGCTCGCGGAGCAGCGACGCGACGAGCGTAGGATCGGCGAACTGCGACAGAATCTCAGTCTCACTCATGGGAGGCGTCCGGCGGGGGCGGATCCTCGGGCACAGCATCGCCGAATACCTCGCGGATCAGGGCGAGGGTTCGCTGCGCCTCCTCAAGGTCGATCGTTTCAATGGCCATCCCCGCATGGACGAGCACGTAGTCCCCCGGCTGCACGCCGGGAACCAGGGCGGTGCCGATTCGGCGGTGGACGCCGCCGAAGTCCACGCGCGCGAACGCGCCGTCAAGCTCTTCGACCAGGGCTGGAACCGCCAGACACATGCGGGATAGCGCCTCCTTGGCGGGTGAGTACCGCCAGCCGATTCTACCAGCATGCGTAGCTTGATGACTTCGCCGGAGGGAGTGCGGCGGCGGACAGACTCACTCGCCGCTCAACCCGGTGACGAGAAACTGGCCCCCCCCCGTGATGCGCAGCGCCAGCGCACCGCAGCTCGGGCACAGGTGCAGGTAGTCCTGGGCGAGACCCTTGTAGCCGCACGCCTCGCACTCCGCCTCGCCTTCGGTGACGTCGATGCGCAGCTCCGCGCCGGCGGTGAGCGGGTCGCCGCTGCGGAGCATCTCCCAGGCGAACGTCAGCGCGTCGATGCTTACGCCCGCGAGGCGGCCGACCTCCAGGCGCACCTCGTGGATGCACGATACGCCGCCGTCCCGGGCCGCCTGAACGGCGATCGCCTGGACATCGGTGGCCAGGGAGAACTCGTGCACGGGGGGAATACTACACTAGTGCTGCCCTGATGCAGGTAGACCAGGGCAGGGAGGCGCGGATGCCCATAGACATTGTCGTGATGAAAGCGGTGAGCGAGGAGAACGCGCGGCATGCCGCGACGGTACGCGCGCAGCTCGATGCCCACGGCGTGCTGGCGATCAACATGATGAGCAGCCCGGGCAGCGGCAAGACGGCGCTGCTCGAAGCGGCGATCGGCGCGCTACGTGGCGAACTGCGCATCGCGGTGGTGGAGGGGGATGTGTTCACTGCGCTGGACGCCGAGCGCATTCAGCGGCTGGGGGTGCCGGTGGTGCAGTTGAACACCGAGGGCAGCTGCCACCTCACGGCGCACATGATCGAGGCGGTGCTGCCGAGACTCGATCTCGCTTCGATTGATCTCCTCGCGATTGAGAACATCGGCAACCTGATCTGCCCGGCGAGCTTCGATCTCGGCGAGCACAGCCGCGTGGGGTGCCTGTCGGTGGCGGAAGGCTCGGACAAGGCGGACAAGTACCCGCGGCTTTTCAGCTTGAGCCATGTCAACGTGATCACTAAAGTCGATCTCGTGCCGCACGTGGACTTCGACGTCCGGGCGGTGGAGGAGAAGCTCCGGCAGCTCAACCCGGAGGCGCCGGTGCTGGTGACCAGCGTGCGCTCGGGGGAAGGGATCGATGCGTGGTGCGATTGGCTGAGAAGCCAAGTCGCATCGCTGCGCAACGCATAGCCGCGCCGCGGCAGGCAGCGCCTACTGCGGCGGGGCGGGCGAGCCTGCCAGGGAGGGGGGCGACTCGTGGGCTGCGGCGGCGCCCAGCTTCTCGGCGATGGCGGTGAGCTGCAGGCTCTGGTACTCGGTGTACTTGAGCAGCACGTCGATGATCTCAGCGCTGTGCTTGTTCACCTGGAAGTCGCTTTCCGCGCGGAGTTGCGTATGCCGGTTTTGCAGGTTCTGCGCCACCATGATCAGCGGCATGAGGAAGATCTGGATCAGGTTAGACATGAACAGCCAGAGCACGAATGCGCTGGGCCGGTCGAACTGCAGGCTGCGCGGGGCGAAGACGTTCCAGCCGAGCCAGATGAGTGTCCACAGCACGATGGCGAAGAAGAAGCCCGGCGTGCCGACGTGATCGTTGATGAAGATTGCCAGTCGCTCCAGGCGGCTGAGGCTCTCATCGTGCTCGGCATTGACGTCGCGTATCGGCCGGGGCCGGGCGAGGATTTCAACAACGCTTGGCAGGTGCGGCCTTGCTGCGGATGTGCTCATCATTCTGTTCTCCAGTGCTTGAGACCCGGCTACGCGGGCGGTAGTGCATGATACTGCTGGTTCGCAGCTGTGGCTAGGCCGATCCAAGGCTGCGGATAGGCTAGTGCGTGCGCATCGCGGGGTAGATCTCTGTTTGAGCAAGCGAGTCCCATGAATGGTGAAGGGCAATGGAGATGGTGAGTTCTGAGGACGTCGTAGACCCGCAGAGCGCCGGCTTTGCCGAGGAGCTCTACGCTGAGTTCCTGCGCGATCCCGAGCTGGTTCCCCCCGGCTGGCGGGAGTACTTCGCCAGTCTTTCGCCGCGGGGGGTCGCAGCCGTCCTCGCGCCCACGTTCCCGGCGGCAAGCATCTTCAACCCACTGGGCGTGGCGCCGGACGGCAACGGCCAGGCGGCCGCGGACATGGCTTGCCGCCAGGAGCGCGTGGATCAGCTTGTGCGGGCCTACCGGGTCTCGGGCCACCTGGAGGCGAAGCTCGACCCGCTGGGCATTCCCCGGCCCTCTGTGCAGTGGCTGGATCCGGCGTGCTACGGCCTGACGGCCGTCGACATGGCGCGCAGCTTTTCCAGCACGACAATCGTTGGCCCGCCGCAGCTCAAGCTGCGGGAGATCATCGAGCGGATGCGGCACACCTACTGCAGGTCGATCGGCGTGCAGTACATGCACATCGACGACGCGCAGATCAAGAGCTGGCTCCAGGAGCGCATGGAGGGCACGGAGAACCGGCTTAGGCTGTCGCACGACGAGCAGCTCAGCATCCTGCGCAAGCTGACCGACGCCGTGGTGTTCGAGGAGTTCATTCAGAGGAAGTACCTCGGAGCCAAGCGGTTCTCCCTTGAAGGAGCGGAGAGCCTGATTCCGCTGCTCCAGCTGGCGATTGAGAAGGCAGGCGAGCAGCGGGTGAACGGGATCGTCATCGGCATGCCTCACCGCGGGCGGCTGAACGTGCTGGCCAACATCATCGGCAAGAGCGCAGCCGAAGTCTTCCGCGAGTTCGAGGACAGCAGCGCGGATGCGGACGAGCACCGCGGTGACGTGAAGTATCACTTGGGCTACAGCACCAAGTGGCGCACCGCCTCGGGGCACGTCATCCACGTGTCGCTGTGCTTCAACCCGAGTCACCTCGAGTTCGTCAATCCGATGGCGCTGGGGCGCGTGCGGGCCAACCTCGACCGCCACGGCCGGCGCGGAAGCGGCCTGGCGATTCTCATCCATGGCGAGGCCTCGTTCGCGGGGCAGGGCATCGTACAGGAGGCGCTTAACCTCAGCCAGCTTCGCGGCTATACGACGAACGGCACGATCCACGTGATTCTCAACAACCAGGTCGGCTTCACCACCGATCCTGCCGACAGCCGGTCGAGCTACTACGCCAGCGGCGTGGCGCGGATGTTGCAGGTGCCGATCTTCCACGTCAACGGCGAGGACCCGGAGGCGGTGGACAACGTGATCGACTTGGCGATGGACTTCCGCCGCAAGTTCCGGCGCGACGTGGTGATCGACATGTACTGCTACCGGCGCCGCGGGCACAGCGAAGGCGATGAGCCGTCGTTCACCCAGCCGCTGATGTACAAGGAGATCGCCCAACGGAAGAGCGTTCGCGACGGCTACGTGGAGCACCTGCTGCGCCTCGGCGAGGTGACCAAGGAGCAGGCGGACGAGATTGCCGTGGAGAGCCGGGCGCGGCTGGAGCGCGAGCTCGGCCTGGCGCGGGAGGCGGAAAGGCGGCTGGCTCCTCCTCCGCCCGGTGAGCGTTGGGCGGCATACCAGGGCGGGCCCGAGAAGGACGCGGCGGAGGTGGCCACGGGCGTGCCAGCCGCACGCCTCAGCAGCCTGCTGGACAGCCTGGCGCGGCTGCCCGAGGGGTTCACGCCGAACCCAAAGATCACGCGGCTGCTCAAGCAGCGGCGGACGATGGCCCAGGGCGAGGCGCCGCTGGACTGGGCCGCGGCAGAGCAGCTGGCGTTTGCGACGCTCGCCACGGAGGGCGTCCGCGTGCGCCTGTCCGGGCAGGACAGCGAGCGCGGCACCTTCAGCCAACGCCACAGCGTGCTGCATGACTATGAGACCGGCGCCATCTACGAGCCGCTGAAGCATCTGGCGGCGGGGCAGGCGGCGGTGGAGGTGTTCAACAGCCCGCTCAGCGAGGCGGGCGTGTTGGGGTTCGAGTACGGCTACAGCCTCGACTGCCCGGAGGGCCTCGTCCTTTGGGAGGCGCAGTTCGGCGACTTCTGCAACATCGCCCAGCCGATCATCGACCAGTTTATCGCCAGCGCTGAGGAGAAGTGGGGCTACCTGAGCGGGCTGGTGCTGCTGCTGCCGCATGGATTCGAGGGCATGGGCTCGGAGCACTCCAGCGCGCGCCTCGAACGCTTCCTGCAGCTCGCCTGCGACGACAACATCCAGGTGGTGAACCTCACCACGCCGGCGCAGTACTTCCACGCGTTGCGGCGGCAGGCGCTGCGCAAGTGGCGCAAGCCGCTCGTGGTGATGGCGCCGAAAAGCCTGCTCAGGCATCCGCGCGCCGTCTCGACGCTTGCCGACCTGGAGCTGGGCAGTTTCCGCCGCGTTCTATACGACGCGCCACAGGCGGACCCCGCGGGTATCCGGCGTGTGCTTGTGTGCAGCGGGAAGCTGTACTACGAGCTCGACGAGGCGCGCACCGAGCGGCAGCGCAGCGACGTGGCGATCCTGCGCCTGGAGCAGCTCTACCCCTTGCCCGAGGGGCTGCTCGCCGAGGCACTGCGGCGCTACGCCGACGGCACGCCGGTGTGGTGGGTACAGGAGGAGCCGGAGAACATGGGCGCCTGGCACTACCTGAAGCTGAAGTTCGCCGACAAGCTCTTCGGCGGGCTGCCGTTGCGCGGCATCTGCCGGGAGGCGGCGCCAAGCCCCGCCACCGGCTCGCTCAGCGTCCACCGCCGCGAGCAGCAGGAGCTGATCGACCGCGCCTTCGACGGGCTCTAGGCTCTACAATAGCCTGATGCGCTGCGCGATGAGAGTGGTCAGGCAAGGCCGCGAGTGAAGGAATGAGGCATGGCGGTTGAGCTGCGGGTGCCGGAGGTCGGGGAGTCGATCACCGAGGTGGTGATCGCCGCCTGGCACAAGGCTGAGGGGCAGGCGGTGGAGGTGGACGAGACCGTGGCGGAACTGGAGACTGACAAGGCCACGCTCGAGCTGCCTGCGCCCGTCACGGGCGTGCTGAGCAGGATCCTAAAGGCGCAGGGCGAGACGGCGAAGGTGGGCGAAGTGATCGCGCTGATCGAGGCCGCCGCCGGGTCAGCCTTACCGGAAGCCGGGCTTGGCAGTCCAGAGACTGCGACTGCGCCCGCCGCCGTTCACAACATCCCAGAAGCTGCGTCGTCTGCTGTCGCTGGCCCACCGCGCGTGATGCCCGCGGCAGCCAGGCTGCTCGTGGAGCGGGGCATCGCCGCTGGTGAGGTGGAGCCCACCGGGCCTGGCGGGCGAATGCTCAAGGAGGACGTTCTGCGCCATGCCGTGGCGCCCAGACCAGCGCAACCACCCGTGACTCCGCCTATAGCTAGATTGCCGGTAGTTCCGCGTGCTGGCAGCGCGGCGGCGATCCCGCTAGCTGCCGGGGCGACTGCTACTCCAACCCCGGCCGTGGAGCAAGTCGTGCCGATGAGCCCGATCCGCCGCCGCATCGCCGAGCGGCTGGTCGAGGCGCAGCACAGTGCAGCGCTGCTCACGTCGTTCAACGAGATCGACATGTCGCAGGTTATCGCCCTGCGGCGCGAGCACCAAGACGCATTCCGCGAGCGCTTCGGGGTGAAGCTGGGGTTCATGTCGTTCTTCGTCAAGGCGGCGATTGAGGCGCTGAAGCTGGTGCCGCAGGCAAACGCGGAGGTCCGCGGCACGGACATCGTGTACAAGAACTACTACGACATCGGCATCGCCGTGGGCGGGGGCAAGGGCCTGGTGGTGCCGGTGCTGCGCCACGCCGACCGCCTGAGCTTCGCCGAGGTCGAGCTGGCCATCGCCGATTTCGCCGCGCGCGGGAAGGCCAACAAGATTGACCTCACGGAGCTGAAGGGCGGCACGTTCACCATCAGCAACGGCGGCGTCTACGGCAGCCTTTTGTCCACGCCCATCGTCAACCCGCCGCAGAGCGCGGTGCTGGGGCTGCACGCCATCCAGGACCGCGCGGTGGTGCGCGAAGGGCAAGTCGTGGTGCGGCCGATGATGTATGCCGCGCTGACTTATGACCATCGCCTCATAGATGGCCGCGAGTCGGTGGCGTTCCTCACGCGAGTGAAGGAGCTGATCGAGGAACCGGCGCGGATGCTGCTGGAGATGTGAGATGGAGAAGCATGAGCATGACTTGGTGATCATCGGAGCGGGGCCGGGGGGCTACGTGGCGGCGATCCGCGCCGCGCAGTTGGGGATGAACGCCGGCTGCGTCGAGATGGAGCCGCGGCTGGGCGGCACGTGCCTGCGCGTCGGCTGCATCCCGAGCAAGGCGCTGCTGGAGTCGAGCCTGCTCTACTACGAGGCGCGCAACAGCTTCAGTGAGCACGGCATCCAGGTCGGCGAGGTGGGGCTGGATCTGGCGGCGATGATGCGGCGCAAGGACGAGGTGGTCAGCCAGCTCACGAGCGGGGTGGAGGGGCTGTTCAAGAAGAACGGCGTCACGCGGTACCTGGGCCGCGGGAGGATGGACGGCCCCGGGCGCGTGATCGTCGAGGGGGGAGAGGAGGCGGTGGAACTGCTCGCGCCGCGGGTCGTAATCGCCACTGGCTCGCGCTCGGCGGACTTGCGCGGCGTCGAGCTCGACGGCGATCTCATCGGCACGAGCACCGAGGCGCTGTGCTATCCCGAAGTGCCAGGTCACCTGGTTGTCATTGGCGCGGGTGTGATCGGTTTGGAGCTGGGCAGCGTCTGGTTGCGGCTGGGCAGCCGCGTGACCGTGCTCGAGTACCTGGACCGCATCCTGCCCGGCGTGGACGCTGAGATTGCCCGCGAGGCGCACCGCGTGTTCAAGAAGCAGGGCTTCGAATTCCACCTCGGGGCACGGGTGACCAGCGCGCGCGTCGAGGGGCGCGGCGCCAGGCCCGCCTGCGTCGTTGAACGGGAGGGGGGGGAGGGGGTGCAAGCCGACCGCGTGCTGCTCGTCGTGGGCCGCGCGCCCTACGCCGAAGGGCTGAACCTGCAGAGCGTGGGGCTGTCCACTGACGAGCGGGGGCGCATTCCTGTGGACGAGCACTGCGCCACCGCCGCGGCGGGAATCTATGCCGTCGGCGACGTGATCGCCGGGCCGATGCTGGCGCACAAAGCGGAGGATGAAGGCGTGGCCTGCGCCGAGCACATGGCCACCGGCTACGGCCATGTGGACTACGGCGTCATGCCGGCGGTGGTGTACACCGAGCCGGAGATTGGCGCCGTGGGCAAGACCGAGGACGAGCTGCAGGCCGCGGGGATGAAGCTGGGGGCGGACTACCGCAAGGGCGTGTTCATGTTCCGTGCCAACGGCCGGGCGCGGGCGATGGGCCATATCGAGGGGCGCGTGAAGATTCTGGCCGACGCGGGCACCGATCGCGTGCTCGGCGTGCACATCATCGGGCCCTACGCCGGGGAGCTGATCGCCGAGGCGGCGATGGCGATGCAGTCCGGCGCGAGCAGCGAGGATGTCGCGCGCACGTGCCACGCCCATCCCACGCTGAGCGAGGCGGTCAAAGAGGCGGCGCTTAGTGTGGACGGCCGGGCGATTCACGCCTGAGCTTCGTAGCTGATGCTCCCGCCGGCCCCGTCGGCGCTAATCACGTGACGCTCGCCCTCGGCGGTGATCACCACGTCATAGGGGAACAGGTCCTCGCAGTCGTAGAACACCCCGCAGCGCGGGCAGATCGCCCGGCACTGGCTCTCGTACATGTACTGCCCGCAGTTGGGGCAGATGTTGTAACAGACCATCGTTCACCTCAACCCTCGGTGCCGCCGGGCATTCTAGCACAGCGTCGGCCCTATTCCTGCGGCAGATCCGCGGGGCGGGTGAGAGGCTGGCGGAGGCAACTGCGAAGCTGGTTCGCCGCCCGCGCTTCCTACGGTCTGACCATGCTCCACTCCGGTTTCCGCGGTTTGCAGTTACTATATGCACGTTCGAAGCGGAAGACCGGCCATCGCGCCGGTCGTGGAGAGTCACTGCCCTCGGCGTTGCGAGACCGGGGTGGCAGCCGGTGCGCGGTGCGGAGGGCGAATTGCGGGAAGTGAGGTCGTTCATTTCCGGGGGTGCGAAGTGGCGAGCAGAGGCAGGGCCTGTCCGGCCTGCGGCGAAGTGATGGTGTACCGCCTGGGGGAGTACTCCTGCCCGGGGTGTGGGCACGTGGAGGAAGCTGCGCGGGATGTGCGCCAGCGGTTGTGGGAGCAGGAGCCGCGCCGTCCATTCACGCCGTCGAGCGCGACCAAGCGTCCGCTCGCGATGCCGGGCCCCTTCCCCCGCGGGGCGCCCCTGCAGTACAGCTTAGAGGACATGCTGCTGCGCACGCAGCTGGTCAGCCGGAAGCCGACGATGGAACCGCTGGCGGAGAAGCGCGTGCTGGTGCTCGTGGCGTTCCTGCTCAGCGCCGCGTGGCTTGTCCTGATTGTCTACCTGCCGGACCTGGACCCGGTGTACCAGCCGCTGCCCGTGGTCTTCTTCCTCTTCGGGGTGCTGGTGATCTCGCCACTCATCTATGCGGTCGTGCTGGGCAAGCTCCTGTGGATGAAGTGGGCGCTGCTCATCTGGAACTCCGTCGTGGTGGTGTCGAGCGTCGGGCTGCTGATCGCCTACGGCATGGGTTGGATCTACTTGGAGTTGTCGAGGCTGGAGATGTTCGAGCCCATTGTGGCGACGACGCTGAAGGTGGCGTTTCTGGCCCATCTCGCCTACACCCTGTGGCTGGCGAGCATACTGCAGCGGGACATCCAAAGGATCTACTTTGGGTGATAGGAGGTGCGTGATGCCGGAGAGGACGAGGCCGTGCCCGAAGTGCGGCGGGACGATGAGCTTACGCCTGGGCGAGTTCCAGTGCGGGTCTTGCGAGCACACTGAACCGGCGGGCCCGCCACCCCAGGAGGAACGCCAGGGGGGTGGACGCCAGCCGTCGCAGTGGGAATCGCGGGCGAGCCGGGGGGTGCGCCGCGCCTCATCGACGCCGCCCGCGAGCTCACCCTGGGAGCACGGGCCGATCCAACCGCCCCCCGTGCCGCCTCAGCCACCGCCACCAGGGCAGCTCCCTCTGGGCCAGTATGGCTACAGCAGCTGGGAGGCGGGCTACCATGACCTGTACGAGGGCTCCGCGCAGCCGCGCCGTGTTGGCGGCCTGCACACCGAGAAGGTAGTGTGCTTCGGCATCATGGCTGGCCTTTATGCGTTGGGAATCATCTTGCTGCTGGTGATGATCGGGTGGTTCTATTCGATGTTCCAAGGCGAGTTGGGCGCGGGTGAGGTGGCTATTGGCGGGTTGCTGTGGGGGTCGGTGCTGATAGCAGTGATTGGCGCGGTGGTCTGGTTATGGCTGATCTGGTTCGCGCTGTTCGGCACGCAGACCACGGTGAAGTGGGGCTGCATGGCCTGGACCGCGCTTGGGTCGCTGGGCTCCATATGGACAGTGCTGTCGCCTGGACCGATCATGGCGGGCGAGGCATTCGGGCCCGAGGCTGACGTGGCTAGGGGATTCGCGGTGGTGTTCGCCCTGCTCAACCTTGCCTTCTCGTGCTGGTTCATCTCGATTCTCTACCGCGACGCCCAGCAGATGCAACAGGGATGAAAGACCAGCCATGACACCCGATGTTCGCACGTGCCCGAGATGCGGTACCGTGATGGCCTTCCGGCTGGGCGAGTACGAGTGCCCCGCCTGCGGGTACATCGCGCCGAAGCAGCCCACGCCGGCGCCGTCCGCCGAGCCGCCGGACTACGGGGGTGTGCATCGCGCGCGGCTGCTCACGCCGCCCCCGCCGTCAGCGCCGCCTCCGCCGTTGTTCCCCACCCTGAGTGCGCGGGTCGACGAGCCTGATGGCTCCGGGCGCAGCCTTGGCGCCGAAAAGCTCACCTTCCTCACGTTGTTCACCGCGCTCAATCTGGCCGTGGGGATTGGCATGTCGCTCCTGTCGGGGGTGGGCGCGGGCGGTCTGGGCGCGGCGGCCGGCAACGTAGTGGGCGGGATCGTGAGTACGGTCGTTGGCACGGCGTTCTCCGCGCTGTGCATAGGGTTCGTGCTGTACTACGATGCGGATTGCGTGCGCCAGGCTTGCCTGTTCTGTGCTGGCATCAGCGGCGTGCTGCTGGCGATCTCGATTGTCGCGGCGCTCTATTTCGCCCAGGTCGTTCCGGCTCTCATGGCGATCCCTGACGCTGTCCTGACTCTTTGGCTGGCGAGCATCCTCTACCGCGACCGCCGCAGCGCGGAGTAGCAGCCTGCCCCGCCCCCATGCCCCGCGGTATCATGTTTGCGTGGGCGGAGGAGTCATGGCGGCGCGTTAAGGCGCTGCGCAGTGTTCCGCCCTGCGCACGATGCCCTAGGGATGCGTAGCAGCTCGAGCAGGCACCATGTCGCCCCGGGCCAGTGGGGGTGACAGAAGCGAGGTGTTGCTGAGGTGACTTCACTGCTGGAGGTGTGAGATGCCGGAGAAGACCAGGCCCTGCCCGCAGTGCGGCGGGACGATGAGCTTTCGCTTGGGCGAGTATCAGTGCGGCTCATGCAGTTACTCCGAGTCGGGTGCGGCGCCGCCGGAGGAGCGCCGGGGCTCCCAGCCCCCGCCCTCGCAATGGGAATCCCGCGTGAGTCGCGGTACACGGGCCACGCCGCAGGGGTCCTCGCCGGGCGCGCTGGGAGGCGCAAGGCCCGCGCCACCTGCATCGTTGTGGTCGGCCCCGGACGCGCAGGAGTCTCAGGCAGAGTCCTCGCCCGGGCTCACGAGCTGGGAGCTAGGCTATCGCGATCTTCACGAGGGCAGCCCAAAGCGGCGTGGCGGGACCGTAGGAAAGCGCAAGTCGTCCTGCGCCGGCGTGATCAGCGTGGTTCTGCTGCCACTGCTGCTCATCGCCGGACTGTTGCTGGCGCACCTGCGCTAGCTGCCGCCCGCGCCCCCCTCCCGCCTGATGCGACGGCACGCGGCGCGAGGCGGGCCGTGGCTCTTAGCGGCTATACTGTGCGCATGATCGTGCGCTGGCCGGAGGAGATCTACTCCTACATCACCGAGCATACTCAGTTCGACGATGCGCTGCTGCGCGAGATGGAGAAGCGCGCAGAGGGCGACGGCTTCCCCATCATCGGCCCGCTCGTCGGCCCGTGGCTGTACTTCCTCAGCGTGGTCTCTCGGGCGAGCCGCATCTATGAGATGGGCAGCGGCTACGGCTACAGTACGTGGTACTTCGCCCGGGCGCTCGCCGACATGGGCGGCGGAACGGTGACGCACGTCGTGTGGGACGAGGAGCTCTCCGCAGAGGCGCGTGGGTGGCTGGAACGCGCCGGGTTGCTGCCCTGCTGCGAGTTCATCGTGAGCGAGGCGGTGCTGGCGCTGAGCAGTGAGAAGCCGGGATTCGACCTGGTGTTTCTCGACATCGACAAGGAGGCCTATCCGTCGGCGCTGGAGGTCATCGAGCAGAAGCTCAGGCCCGGCGGGCTGCTGCTCGTCGACAACGTGCTGCGCAGCGGCACCGTCGTGCACACGGAGGGGCTCAACGCGGCCAGCAAGGCGGTGTGCCGGTTCAACGACCTACTGCGTGACAGCCCCCGCTGGGACTACCTGATCAACCCGCTGCGTGACGGCTTGGGTGTGGCGCGGTTGCGGGAGTAACGGGGCGACATGCTCGCTGCGGGGCGCGCTATGAGCCCTGATGCCCGGCGGTTCTACAGGCGCTACTACCTGCTGACGCGGTTCCTGCCTGCCTACATCCTGGCGCTGCTCAGCTACACTGTGGCCTGGCTGCTCGGCCCGCGCTCGCCGCTGTTTGGCCTTTGGAGCGGCGGGACGTTCATCGGCGCCGGGGCGTTTGTCTTCGTGGGCTTAAGCCAGATCCTCGCCTGGCTCGGGTTTCAGTTAAGCGGTGTGCCTGCCGCGCGCGTGCCACCCACCGAGGAGGACGATGCCATGGTGCGCGAGGCCGCCGCCGGGCTCCCCGGAGCGGCTGTTGTGGGGCCTGTCGCGCTGGTCGAACTCGGCGCCGTGCCGTATGCGGCGACCGGCGGGATGATCGCTCAGCAGCTTTGGCTGAGCACGCACACGCTGCGGACTGCTCCACCCCATGTGCTGCGGGCGCTGCTCGCCCACGAAGCCGGCCACCTCGCGGCCGGCAGGCTAGGCTGCGCGTGGCAGGACTTGACTTGGCTGCTTGCCTATCCCGTAGTCTACGTCCTTAGCGCGGTGCCGCTGCTCATCCTGCTCGCCCTGGCGCTGCACGTGAGTCTGTGGTTGCGGCTGGACTACGCCCTGCGGCTTAGGCGCGAGGCGTCCGCAGACCGCTGGGCGGGGGCGGTGATTGGACGCCGGACCTACGCCGAAGGGATCGAGCGGTACCTGCGCGACCTGGACGTCTCCGCGGGTGCTCCCCTGCGCAGGACGCGCCTTGCCGCGATGGGGCTTGCGAAGGGCGAGATCGACGAGATACTTGGTGGCTAGGAGGCGCCTACGATGCCACTTGGGCCTGCACACCGTCTGCGATCCGCTGGACCTCCGTGAGTGCCCAAAGCACCAGCTCCCGCTCGAATCCCTCGGCGTCCATGCCGGCTTTGCGGGCGAGGTGCTTGAGATGCTGCCGCCGGTTGATCAGGACCCGCCCGCTGCCTAGCAGCACCCCGTCCATGGCCAGCCACCGTGGGTAGCCTTCGACCGGAGCGGCGAGCCGGAGGTCGAACTGGAACACGCGCGACGGGCCGCCGCCCTGCCCCAGGCGGAACTCCCGCGCCACCCAACCGTTGTGTTGAACTTCCGTCATGCGAGCAAGTACCTGATTCGACCCAGCCAATCGGCCTCGACCGTGACGGGTCGTGGGTCACGAGCACACACCTTGTTCCACGCCAGGCCCCACCGGCGCGGTCAGGCCCGTATGCTATGCGCTGCGCAACTCGGTCTCGCGCGTACGCGTGAGCACCCAGGACGTGAGCAGGTCCAGTACATCCTGCGGGTTTGCCCCGGCCTCGGCCACGAGTACGCTCAGGTCATCCATGCGATTGAACAGCACACGCCCGGCGTTGAGCACCACACCATCGCCGCGCCACAGACACTCCGGCTGGTTATGGCTGCCTGTGAAGGCGATTTCGTAGTTGAAGACGCGCGCGGCACCGTTCCGTTCACCGACTGCGAAGCCCATGAGATCCCATCCCATATTGCGCTCCTTTCCTGGTGACCTCGCGATCACCTCACCCCGCCCTATGGGTTGGAAGAACAACGGCCAGCGATCGCCCAAAGGCACCAATACAGACACTCCGATCGGCGTTCGTGTTGCATTGCGGCGGCTGAAAAGCGCCCGCTTGGTCGATGGGGTGTTGCCGGGGGAAGATTGCGCGAGATCCGCGCGTACCAGGTGCCAGCAGTGCAAAAGGCCCGAAAGGCCGGCCGCTAGTAAGGCTGGCCGGGCCAGAGATCCACTTTCACCAACCCTACCGACATCAGCACGAGGTCGAGCGCCATGTCAAACGGCACGTTATCGAAGCTCAGGGAGAGATTGCCGGTGCCCTCGCGCGGCGTAGGCGGATAGTAGTTCCCCGCCCCACGGTACCCGCCGCCGCCGGCACCTCCGCCTGGGTTGCCGGACGCGCCACCGCCGGGCGGGCGCCTCACCCCCGTGGGCTCGACATTCCAGTATGGGTCGAGAACAATGCTTATGCCGCCGATGTCGCTGAGCAGCCAAAGGACGTCGCGGAAATCGACGTTCTGCACCTTCAGCGTGACCAGCGCATCACTGTACTTAGTCTCAGGGAATTTCGGCAGCTCGTACCCCCCGTGGGGATCAGGCCCCGCGGGGCCCTCGCCGGGGTTGAACCCGCCCGCCACGGGATATGCTTGAGTCTCTCCGGCCCCTTGAGCTGTGAATCCGAAGCCGGCGAGGACCTGAGGCACTCCCGGCTTAAGCTCCGTCCCGCCAGTGGCGTTGATCGAGGAGTACTGCGGCGGGCTGGTGAAGGTGATGGTGACCTTGGTTGCCTCGCCGGCTGGCTCCCAGGCGACCCGGGAGACGTCCGGGCCGGGGATACGGCGCGCGCTGCTCCCAAGGTCCGCCCCGTCGATGAAGTATGTCGCCTCCGTGTCCCCCACCACGAACTCCCGATAACCGGTCCCGGGGAGGCTCACCGACACGTTCACACCATGGCGCACGACGGCCAGCTCCGGCGTGCGAACGATCACGCCGTCTGCGTCCGCCGCCAGGGCCACGCAGATGCTTAGCGCAACCGGGACTAGCAACCACACAACTGCATAGAAGCACCGCATGCTACTCACTCCCTGGTCACTGCGACCATACTTGTATACCACGAATCAGCCACGTCTCGCCGCTGAAGGATTGCAGACGCAAGCTTATCCCCACCCTGCAAATACTGACTCACCGAGAGCGGGGAATGTTGCACAACCGGCATCAGCGATGAGTCAGTGATGGTCCATCCATTAACGTTGACCTCCAGCTGCTGCAAGCCTGGCCAGCTTAGCGGCAGGCCGTCAGCGCCGTCGATGACAAGCTGCGCCTGGCGCGGCAGCGGCCAAGAGGGCATCTCGAAGACCACGAGCAGCTCCCTGCCGAAGGCCAGGGACCAGCAGCCGTACGCCCCATAATCGTCGAAGGCGATGATCTTCCCTCCCATGGCCAGGACGGCGCAGTCCTTCGCTTCGACCTGGTCGCGCGGGCTGAGATCAGCCATGAGCAGCGGCGCACTGCCCGGGGGATAGCCCTGGGGCGCCTCCGGCGTGCCGCGCAGGGTGTCTTCCCATGGCGGCCCGCCGCCTCCCGGCGCGCTGCGGGCGAACCAGCGCTCGGCGAGCAGCCCAGGCAGCACTGAGCGCGGCGTTTGCACCTCCAGCAGGGCCGCCCGCAGCAGCCCCGGCAGCGGCGGATTCACCCACAGCAGGAGCCGCGTCTGGCCGTCCACCGCGCCCGGGATGAACTCAAACGTCATCATGGTCACGTGGTCCGGCGGGAGGGGAAGCTCCACATGGCGCACAGTGCATGTGCCTCCAGGCTCATAGGTGGCGAGCGACGCGTAGGTGGACCCCCTGGTCTCGCAGGTCACCACCCCCAGCCGGCTGCCGTCCAGCTCCGTGTACTCCGCATAGGTGGCCGATGCCAGCACTTGCGGGTTCCAGTCGGGGCGCGTGGCGAGGGGGTCGCTCTGCGCGCGCGCCTTCCCGGCAGGCACTACGGCCAGGGTCAAGACGTCGCCCGGCAAGACGGGCTCGCCTCCCCGGCCCGCCCCGGCGGCCAGCAGGACGGCGCAGGTGGCCAGGCCAGCCTGAAGCACGGCGTTCACTTCGCCCTCAGCTCCTGGAAGAACGTGCGCAGCAGGGCCGCGCACTCCTCCGCCATAACCCCTCCCGTGATGTGCAGTCGCCGCAGAGCACGGTGCCCGCAGAGATCGAAGCGGCTGCCCACAGCGCCGCATTTGGGCTCCGGCGCGCCGAACACGAGCCTGGCTGCCCGGGACTGGTGAATCGCACCCAGGCACATCAGGCACGGTTCGAGCGTCACGTAAACCACTGCACTATCCAGACGGTAGTCCCCACTGCTGCGTTGAGCCGCGGCCAGGGCGCATATCTCGGCGTGGGCGTGGACGACTCCATCGCGGCGCGTCCGGTTGCTCCCCCTGCCAACGACCTGGCCGTCGACCACAACCACCGCGCCCACCGGCACCTCGCCTTCCGCTGCGGCGGCCGCGGCCTCGGCCAGCGCCATGCCCATGAAGTGGATATCCTCCGGGTTTGGCCCGCCCATGGCGCGGTTCATCCGCTGATTATAGACGGGGCGGGCACGGCAGGTTACAATGCTCTGAGGGCCATGTCGACTGATTTCACTAGGTGTGAGGGATGCGGGATCTTCTTCGCCAACCCTGGCGGCGTGCATACCCAGTGCCCCAAGTGCCGGCATGAGGAACCGCCGCCCACTTCCCCCAGGGAAATCCTCCGCCTGCTGAAGAACACTCTGCGCGACAGCCAGAGCCACGGCGAGTTCCTGAAGGTGGAAGACCTGTCGGAGAAGACGAGCGTACCCACGGAGAAGATCTGGGAGTACATCCACACCGGACAGATCGACACGGCGAGCTTTGATGACCCTGCGGTCCGCGCCTTCGTCGCACGACGTCAACTGGAGCGCATGCGCACCACGCACCCCCTTGATCCGCATGCAGAGACGCCGGGGAAGCCCGATGAGCGGCCTGCCCGGCGCGAAGGGGGGTTCCATCTGAAGAAGGACGATGATCGGGACTCCTAAGTCACGTGGGATCCTGCCCGATTTCTGCTTCGACCGGGTTGTACACGTAACCACCGAATGGCTCGCCAAGCAGGGGTTCTTGGGGTTGCTGATCGACATCGACAACACCATCACGCGCTGGGAGGATCCCATGGTGCTGGAGGAGGAAGCAGGGTGGCTCGCCGGGGTGCAGGAGGCGGGCCTGCGCTGCCGCCTGCTTAGCAACGGCTTGTGGCGCAAGAAGGCCGCTGTAGTGCGGCAAACCGGCATCGCCCATGTCTCCGGTTTACCCGTTAAGCCCCTGCGTGGAGCGTTCAGCCAGGGGTTGGACGACCTGGGGTTGAGGGCCGGCCAGGTGCTGATGATCGGCGACAGCGTGATCACCGACATCGTCAGCGCCAATCAGCTCGGGCTGTGGACCTGCCTCGTCGAGCCCCTCAGCAAGGTGGACTTCTTCGGGTCGAAGATCTACCGGGTTGTGGAACGCCTGCTTGGTTTGCGCCGGCCCCTCAAGCCCCACAACGACTTCCGCAGCCGCCGCCCCGGCAGTGCTAGTCGGCCGACGCCTCCCGCAGGATCCGATCCCGCGTAAGCGTCTTGTCCACCAGGCGCTTCACCTCTTCTTCCTTCTGCCCCAGCCCGTCGGCGATGCGCAGCAGCGAGTCCATGCTCAGCGAGCCGATCACGGTGATCACCCACCCTTCCTTCTCACGCAGCACCCAGTGGGCGTTCTCCTGGTTGTAGGACTCCTTGATCCTCAGATCCACATCACCGGCGCGGGTCTGGAAGATCGAGATCAGGTCATCGAGGCGGGGCCCGTAGACCTCAAACTGGTAGACCAGTGCGGGCGTGGCAGCCGGGTCGCCCCCCGGCACGTAGTTCAGCATGGAAATCGCGTCCAGGTGATAGCCGTCGGGCAGCGAAGTCGGGTACAGCGGCAACGTGCGGGTGCCGGGCTGGTTGGCCTGCGGCACCGCCCGGCTTGCGCCGCGGGGAGCGGCCGCACGCTGCTGAGGTGCAACCTCCGGGATGACGAACAGCTTGTCCGGCAGCTGCTCCGGTCGGCGGTACTTGATCTCCTCCATCTCGTAGTAGACGTACCGCCGGCCCTCGTCGCCGGTGACGAGCAGGTAGACCGGGAAAAAGTTGCCCTGATCCACGCCGACCGTGATGGTGTAGGGCTTCTCTGGGATGGGCTCCTGGCGCAGCACGTGCACGTTCATCGAGCCCACCATGCCACTGAGCACGGTTGTGCCGGGAAGCCGCCCGAGGTCGCGCAGGAACTTCATCGTCAGCAAGTCGCTTACGGAGAACTGCAGCTTGGCCAGCTTCTCCTGATTGCCGTTCACGATGCTCAGCCGCACAAGCTCGTCGGAGTTCTCGATGTAGGCAATGTCGCCGGGCCGGCCGTCGATCAGCGGCTCGACGCGGTAAAGGTCCGGGGCGACGTGGTAGATGCGCACGACCTGCTCCACGCCGCCGTTGAGGGGCGTGGCGAACCGCATGCGCGCCACGTAGCACTGCGTGCGCAACGCGTCGATCGCCTGGTCGATGATTGACGCCACGGTGGGGGCGGCTAGAGCGATCGCCGGCCACATCCCGAGCAGCACCAGTGCTGCCGCAAGTCTCAGCCTCACTGAGTGGGCACCCCCTCGTCTACAACCTGGATGGCGGAAGGCAGGTCGGGGGTGACCGCTTCAGCGGAGTGCTGCGTCCGACGGTAGGCGTGCTGGCGACTTACGAACTCGAGGAAGTCGCGCAGCTGCGGATTGGTCCCATCGGGCAGCTTGACAGACCAATCTTGGGTGGAATACACGTTGTCGGTGGCAGTGAACAGACCAGGTGCAGGGATGTGCTGTCTTTGCGCAAGCATCGGCGCACGTCCCGGGCCGTAAACCTGGCTCACAAGCCCAACCGCCAGCAGGCACACAACGAACCCCGCGGCGGCAGCGGCCCAGATGCGCCGGCCATAGGTGCGCCGCAAGCTGCGGCGCAGTGCGATCTCCCCGAGGATGCGGGTGGCCATATAGTTGGGCGGCTCATGCTCGGCCAATTGGCTGAGCAGGGTCTTCACCGTCCGCTGCACTTCGAAATCCGCCCGCAGGGTCTCGCTTGCTTCGAGCTCACGGTTGAGCTGCTCCACCCTGCGCATGTCCCGCAGTTCGCCGTCCAGCAGCGCGGCAAGTTCCGCATTCGGGTGCTGCTTTTCCATGATTAGCTTTCTCCTCCAAAGATGATCGCCTCGTTGAGATGCTCCCTGAGTTTTCGGCGCGCGTAGAAGATGCGGCTCTGCACGGTGCCGAAGGGGATCTTCAGTACCTCGGCGATTTCGGCATAGCTCATGCCCTGCAGATCGCACATCACGAGAATCGCCTTCTGGTCGGGCTTCAGCTTCGCCAGCGCCTCCTGCACGTGCGCCGACCGCTGCTCCTGCAGCGCGCCCTGCTCGGGGTTGCGCTCGTCGACGTAGCTCTCACGAATTTGCTCGTCAACGTCGACCAGCTGGAGCCGCCTGCGGCGCAGGTAGTCCAGCGTGTTGTTGTTGGCGATCCGGAAGAGCCAGCTCTTGAAGCTCTGGGCGTTTTGCAGCTTGTGCAGGCTGAAGTAAGCCTTCACGAACGACTCCTGGGTGATGTCCTCGGCCAGCGCGTCATCGCGCACCATCGAGCGCACGAAGTTGTACAGCCGTGCCTGGTAGCGGTGCACCAGCCGGCCGTAGGCGCGCTCGTCGCCCTCCGCGGACCGCCGCACCAGCTGCTCTTCGTCCATCAACGCCGCAGCTTCCGTACTGCTGCTTTCCCGCACCAGACTTGCTCCATGCGTTAGGCCAATCTCCATACTGGAAAGGACGTCAGCGAGCGCCGCCCTTGTTCAAGTCCGATTCTACCAGGCCGTCCGCGGAAACACCTGCCTTGCACGGCATCGCTGGAATGTGATACCCGCCTGTCGGTCAAGGGAGGCCCTCAGACCGTAGCGCGCCGGTTGCCGCTCCCGCGCCAGCCTCCCGCCCGCTACAATGCTGCCGTGGGGCTTGCCCTCATCACAGGCGTGGCAGGGCAGGACGGCAGCTACCTGGCGGAGCAGCTGCTCACGGCCGGGCAGCGCGTCGTCGGGCTTGTCCATCCCCACGAGAGCCTGCCCGCGTACCTCACCCAGGTGGGGGGCCACTCGCTGTGCGAGCTGATCCCCTGCGACATCGCCGACCCCGGCGCGTTCCGCCGTCTGCTGCGCGTGTTGGGACCGTCGCGCGTGTTCCACCTGGCCGCGGTGTCATCACCCGTGGCCTGCCAGGAGAACCCGACCTACAGCGCCAAGGTGAACGTTACCAGCGTGGAAGCGCTGATCGAGTGGCTTTCCCGCGACAGCACAGGTTCGCGCGCTCTGGTGTGCAGCTCGGCGGCGGTGTTCGGCAATCAGGGGGGGAAATGCAGCGAGCGCACGCCGCCCAGTCCGCTGAACGAGTACGGGCGGCAGAAGCAGGTGGTGCGCGAGCTTGCCATGCAGGCCAGGGAGGGTGGGCTGTTCGTCGCCTGCGCTGTCCCTTTCAACCACGAGAGCCCGCGCCGGCCCGAGGAGTTCGTGGTGGCCAAGGTGTGCCAGAGCGCGGCGCGCATCGCCCGCGGACGCCAGGAGCGCCTCGTGCTCGGCGATCTCGAGGCGCGGCGCGACTGGGGTTACGCACCCGAGTACGTCACGGCGATGGCGTGGATGCTTGACGTCGACCGTCCCGTGGAGCTCGTCCTTGCCACCGGCAAGGACCACAGCGTCGAGGAGCTGGTCGCGGCGGCCTTAGGGCGTGTGGGGCTGGATCCGCAGCGCTGCGTGGTGAGTGACTCGGCGCTGAAGCGTGCGGACGATCCGGCGGTGCTCATCGGCGATCCGTCCCAGGCGTGGCTGGAGCTGGGCTGGGAGGCGCGCACGTCTTTCGAGGAACTCGTCGGAATAATGGTCGACGCGGCGCTGGCTGCCCTCCGCTAGTCCCGCCCGCAGTCCAAAGCTAGTCCCGCCTGCTGCCGGTCCTTCTAGCGCCGGCCTCTCCTGGCGTGTCCGGTGTAGACTACTTCCACTTGATCGTGCAGCCCACCGCCCCTGTCTCCGAGGGGTCGGGCGCTTGGCCGGCGAGCACCGCGTCAATCGCCCGCCGCAGGTCATGGCTTTTCGCCTGCCTGACATCCTGGTGGTTGTCGTCAATCCGCCCGTGGTAGCGCAGGAGCCTTGCGGCATCGAAGAGGAACACCTCCGGCGTGCGCTGGGCGCCGAAAGCCCGGGCGATTTCCTGGGTCTCATCGTGCAGGTAGAGGAAGTTGTAGTTCTTCTCCAGCGCCCGCTGCTTCATCTTCTCGAAGCTGTCCTGGGGGTACACTTCGGCGTTGTTCGGGCACACGGCGGCGAACCGCACGCCCTGCGCGGCAAACTCCGCCTGCATGGCGATGACGCGGTCCTGGTTGGCGATCACGTACGGGCAGTGATTGCACCAGAACAGCAGGGCGGTGGCCTTCTCGCCGGTCAGTCCCGCGAAGTCGTAGGTCTTCCCATCCGTGGCTCGCATCCGGAAATCGGGCGCCAATTCGCCAATCGCAATCGACATCGCCGCCTCCAATGAGACTCAGACTCAGGATCTCCTATACCACTCTGCTATACTCATCTAGTCTAGATCGCCATCAAGGCGGAGGTATGGGATGCGTGGACTTCTCGTGTTAGCCATAGTGCTGGCGTTGCCCATGGCCGTCACCGCGGCCGATGCGCCCCCTGATGCTTCGGCGAAGCTCCTCTGCGGGCTGAGGCTGCCCTGCGTCTGCGAACTAAGCTGCGTCTCGCTGGAGATCGGCTGCGGCAACTGCTGCTGCATGGCGGGCGGAAGCACCGACGCGATCGTCGTTGACTTTCTCGGGCCCGACGCGACCGTCCTGGGTACGGCGACGATCCCCGGCCCCTGGTGCGACCCCTGCGCCCGCTGCGGCGAGTACAGCGCGCCGCTGGACAAGCCGGTGGACCCATCTGCGGTGAAGTACGTCCGCATCACGAAGCCCGGCGACGATGACCTGTGCCTGGAGCGGTTCAAGCTCCGGGCCGGCTACGACAAGGACTGCTGCAAGTTCAAGTGGTACACGCTGTTCGACTGCTGCGTGCACACCACCCTGGGCGCCGGGGAAGGCGCCGACCAGGCGATTGTCCTGATGTAACGGGGCTTGGCGTCCCTGCCGCGCTCGGGGGCCGGCGGCTCCGTCGGTCCGTGCGCCGGGTATAATCCTCTGCGTGGTCGGCCTGGGCGGCCGGGCGGCGTACCGCCTATGCAGCCCTTTCGCGGAGTGGCACCGGGAAGCACCGGCGGGAGAGCCCACGGGGAGGTACGAGGCCCAACCATCCGACCGGCTATTAACTGGCTGCAACCGAGGTCGAGTGGTGAAACACTATCTCTGCGTCCTGCTTCTCATCGTTGCCGCGCTAGCCGCGGGTTGCAGCGCCGGGTCGGGGCCGGCTGGCCCCGGCGGGGGAGCGAACAAGCCGGCTCAGCCGGCGGATGGCCTGTCCGCGAACGTGCTCCACGGAGCCAGCGGCGTGCCTGCGGGTGTCCGGCTTTCCTGGACGTCGCTGACCGGCGACGTGGTGGGCTATCACGTCTACAAGGCTGACGCGCCGATTCCGGACAGCGCGCTGGGCAACAACGGGTACTGGCTGGACGTGGGCGGCAACACCCTGGTGCCGCAGGCCCAGAACCCAGGCGACTTAATCACCATCGAGGACCGCTTCGCGGCGCAGATCGGCGACACCTGGTACTACCGGCTCACCGGGGTCGATGCCAGCGGCGACGAGAGCAACCTGTCGCCCGAGGAAGCGGTGACGATCGGGCCGTTTGAGATCACGGCGCTGCGGACGCCCTTGGTAGCCGTCGGCGGCACGCTGATCATCGCCGGCAGGTTCTTCGGCGAGCAGCAGGAGGCGGGCGATACGGTGCAGGTCGTGGGGGTCGTCTGGAAACCCGGCACCGGCTTCCATTATGCGGTGCTCGACGCGCCGGTGGTGAGCTGGCAGCCCACCGAGATCCAGGCCACGCTGCCGCTAGGTGCGACAAGCGGCCCGGCTCAGGTGACCATCGGCGGGGTAACGCTCCCCACCCCGGAGGTGCTGACCAACAGCGACCCGTACATTACCCATCTCAGCCCTCTGATCGCCGATGCGACGATTCCGGTGACGCTGGACGGGAACAACTTCGGCGCGGGTCCCGATCCGCTCCACCGCGTGATCTTCGCCAGCCAGGAGATCCTCGACTTGGCGAAGTACGTGAGTTACACCAACACGCAAATCGTCTTCTACCCGCTGTTCCTCGGGCAGACGCTCGAACGGGACGTGAACGTGCGCGTCGACACGACGACGAGCAACACCGGCCACTGCACGACGAGCAACGCTCTGCCTGTGGCGTACCTGGTTGGCGAGCCCGCCGAGGGCCCGGAGCCGCTTACGGTCACCTTCAAGCCTGCGCGGCTCTTGCCCGACACGACTTATGAATACAGCTACGATCCAGATGGCCAGCCGCTTGTCTCCTACGCCTACGACTTCATAGGTTCCGGCCAGCCGTCGCTGACTGTGTACACACCGCAGGACGTGACGCACACCTACAACACCATGGGAACCTACCAAGCGCGAGTGACTGTGCGCGACGTGAACGGCGGCACGGCCACAGCTTTGTTCACGGTGATCGTGGATGCGCCGACGGCGGTCGTTCTTGCGGACAACGGCAGCCCGGGCCCGACGGACCTCAAGGGCCAGGCTAACCTGACGATCCTGTACACGCTCACAGGCGGGCGAGCCACCTACAGAATCGACTGGGTGCTCGTCGATGCCTCCGTCCCGAGCAGTGGCGAATTCCCGCTGGCAACGGACTTGATTCCCGCCCAGGGGCCGGGGCAGCATGTCTTCCAGGTGGACCCGAACATGAGGGTCCCCGTGCCCGGCAGCAACACAATCCCGCTTGGCACATGGCAGATCAGGGGCGAGACGCACGACAACTACGATGCGAATGACCCCGACGGGATGTTCACCTGGCCGATAGATGCGCAGGGTAACCTCGGCGTGTACACGCTCTAGGCCTGGCTGCGCCCTGACGACTTCAGGGCGCGCGGCAGGCACGCGGCGCGTTTGCGTCCTCACCCGCTGAGCAGATTCGCCTCGCGCCAGAAGAACGTCGCCGCCCATAGCGGTCCCAGCGGCAGGACCGCCAGCATCGCCTGCAGTCCCGCCACCCCGTTTGCGCCAGGCAGGAAGAAAGAGCTGCTGTGCGCCCACACGTAGTAGGCGACTAGGCCGAGCGCAAGGGCCACGGCGATGGACAGGAGGGACATGATCTCCCGCAGTGTGATAAGTGTCGAGTACACCGTGAACATGAATAGGAAGGCCCAGCCTGCGTAGACGAACATGGGCGTGAGCGACGGGTTGAACGGTGCGTTTGGGACAAGCCCATATCCAATGTGGAACCAGTACCATCTCACCCACAGGTAGTCCACGAGCACTGGCAGCAGGGCAAACGTGAAAAGAGCCGCCCGCTCAGAGTTCATCTGTCGCGGTAGCTCGAAGCTGGCGAAGTGCGCGCCGCCCGGAACGCGCCCTAGCTTGCTGTACAGCGGCTCCTTGACCCGCTCAGTCGTGCTGTCCGGTGGGCTCACGTGATGCTCGAGGTGTGTTGTCGGCTTCGGCACCACATGGCCGCAACCCGGGCATTCGTACTGCACGATCCCCGCGATCATCCTCTGGCCACATTGCGGGCAGCGCATCGCCGCGCGCGGCCGCCCCCACTTGCCAGCCCAGTCGATCCGCCACCAGTAGGGGAAGCCCCGGCCGCCTCCATAGAACCACGGCATCTATCCTCGCGGCAATCATTCTAGCCTGCCGGCGGTATCATGCTCTCGAAGCTGCGAAGCTGGCTGGGGAAGGAGCAACGATGGACACAGCACACGATGACAAGCCGCTCGTGATCGCCGGGCGGGAGTTCGCCAGCCGCCTGATCATGGGCTCGGGCAAGTTCGCCTCGAACGAGCTGATGGCGCGCGCCTGGGAGGCCGGAGGGACGGAGTGCGTCACCGTGGCGATCCGGCGCATCGACATCTCTGCCGAGCGCAAGGAGAAGAACCTCATCGACTACATCGACCGCTCGCGGATCCAGCTGTTGCCCAACACCGCCGGCTGCTTCGACCTGGAGAGCACGCTGCGCGTCGCCCGTCTGGCCCGCGCCGCCACTGGCACCAACTGGATCAAGATTGAGGTGCTCGGCGACGAGCGCACGTTGCTGCCGGACGTCGCAGCGACGGTTGAGGCGGTGAAGATCCTTAAGCAGGAAGGCTTCGTCGTCCTGCCCTACACCTCGCAGGACCCGGTCGCCGCTCGCCGCCTCTACGAAGCCGGCGCCGACACGGTGATGCCGCTGGCCAGCCCCATCGGCTCAGGCCAGGGCTTCCCCGACTTCAGCGGGCTGCAGTTCATCATCGAGGAGCTCGGGGGCAAGCTGCCGATCATCGTCGACGCGGGGATCGGCGCGCCCAGCGACGCATCCCTGGCGATGGAGCTCGGCGCCGACGCTTGCCTGATCAACACGGCAATCGCGCTCTCGCCGGACCCGGTGCTGATGGCGCAGGCGATGGCGGAAGGGATCGCCGCCGGCCGCAAAGCCCACCTCGCCGGGCGCATCCCGCGCAAGCGCTACGCCAGCGCGTCGAGCCCGATGGAGGGCCGCGTGGGTACGTAGAAAGCGGGAAGGTGCCCGCGTCAGGTGGACTCGCGGATGTCCGCGGGCCCGCCACCCTGGCTGATCAGGTCGAGGGAGGGCAGGGCGATCCCAGGTTCCCGGCGGCGGAAGACGAACACGTTGAGGATGATCTTCGCCGCAGCGAACGCGGGAATGGAGATGATCAGCCCGGCGACGCCGCCTAGCGTCCCGCCTACGAGCATCGCCAGCACGACCGTCAACGGGTGCATGTCCATCGTGTCGCCCATCAGCTTGGGGGCGATCACGTAGGTCTGCACTATCTGGCTGACGATCATGATGATGCAGATCCACAGCAGGTCCCAGGGGTCGGTGGCGATGGCCACCACCGCCATCAGCGAGAAGGCGATCCACGCGCCGATCACCGGGACGAACTCGCCCAGGAAGGCGATCAGTCCGAGCACCCCCGCGAAGGGCAGCCCGAGTATCGCTAGTGAGGCGCCCATCGCCAGCCCGATGAAAAGCGCGAGAATCGTCTTGCTGTAAATGTAGGCGCTGAGACTGCGGTTCACGGCGTCCAGCGCACGGTGGACGTCGGGCTGGACGTGCCGTGGGAAGCACCCCATGAGCGCCTGGCGCAGCCGCGTGCTATCGAGCAGCAGGTACAGCGTGATCAGCGGCACCACGATCAGGCCGATGGCGAACACCGCCGTCCCTGACACGAAAGACTGCGTGAAGCCGAGCAGCGAACTGACGATGCGCGGCGAGTTCGCCTGCAGCTGCCCCGCGAACTGATTCAGGTAGTCGATGAAGCGCAACTCGTGCCCGGGCAGAAGCTCGATGCTCAGGTTCTGCAGAGAGCGCTCAAGCCCGGTGACCATGCGTGGCAGCGATTCCACTAGCCCTACAACCTGGCCGTAGAACACGCCCCCGATCGGGCCCAGAATCCCCCCTACTACCACCAGCGAGGTGTAGAACACGATCCTCACCGCCACCTGCTGCCTGAACCAGCGACCGAGCCATCTCACCGGCCAGGAAAGGAAGTAGGCGAGAAACCCCGCCAGCGCCACCATCAGCGCCACGTCGCGCAGCCGCCATAGCGCCATTCCCACGATGAGCACGGAGAAGACGCCCAGAGTACCCACCAAGTAGTGCCTGTACACTCGCGTCAGCTTCTCCGGCTCAGCCACAGGGTCATTTTACGCGATGACCCGGCCCCTGGCCCGCGGCCTGGACCTTGACAGCCCGCGCCTTCGGTGTTATTCTGCAGTTACTACACGTTTGAGAGGTGCTTTATGCCAAACGAGATTGTCCACGTTGAGTTCCTTGCACCGGACCTGGGTGCCGCCGCCAAGTTCTACCACGACCTGTTCGGCTGGGAGGCCACCAGCTACGGCCCGGACTACACTGTGTTCAGCGCCGGCGAGAGCGTGGGTGGCGGGTACACGCGGGAGATGCCCGAGGGCCACCCGGTGATCTTCTATATCAAGGTGGAGAACATTGAGGGCAAGCTGAAGGAGATCGAGGCGGCCGGCGGGAGGACCGTGCATCCCAAGACGAAGATCAGCGACGAGCACGGGTACTTCGCCATCTTCACCGACCCTCACGGCGTGCGGGTCGGGCTGTGGAGCAGGACCTAGCCGGGTGGCTTCGCGCACCGTGACCGCTACCAGCTAGAATACTGCCCATGGCGGAGCGCTTGACGGCGCGCAAGATCGGCGGCCTTCTCGGCGTGCTCAACCTGCACCACATCACGCGGCTGTTCCTCTCGCTGTTCGTTGATCGCCGCGTCTCGCTGTGGCTGAAGGTCTCTGCCGTTTCGGGCCTAATCTACGTCTTCTCGCCGCTCGACGTGCTGCCGGACTTCCTCACGGGCATCGGGCTGCTCGACGACCTAATCGTCAGCCTGCTGATCATGCAGGCGTTCGTCGAGCTCGCCCCGGCGGAGGTCGTCGACGAGCACTGCCGCCGTCTGCGCCTTGACCCGGAGCGGATATTCGTCAGCGTGCCGCGGACGGTGCTGCAGGCGCTGGAGCTGTTCGACATAGTGCGGGGCCGCATTGCCGAGCCGACGCCGGCTGCGCCGGCCGGGCGCGAGGAAGCACAGGCGGGGCCACAGACTCCCTTGCGGCCGTACTCCGCCACTATCCCCGGCGATGGCGGCGAGAGCCAGCCTGGGGCCCGCTACTCCGCCGAGCGGCCGCGGTGAGTGCGCCATGCGCGTGGCGTTCTTCGGCAGTTCGCGGTTCAGCTGCCTGGTGTTCAGCCGCCTGATGGCGAGCAGCCACACGGTGGCGGTGGTGGTCAGCCAGCCTGACCAGCCGGCCGGGCGTCGCCTGGAGCTTCGTCCGACCGAGATGTGCGTGGACGCCGGACGTCTCGGCCTGCCCGTCCTGAAGCCACAGCGCGTGCGCAACAACCCGCAGTTCCGGCGCGAGCTTGCCGCGCACCACCCGGAGGCGCTGCTCGTGGCTTCATTCGGCCAGCTCATCTCGCCCAAGGTGCTGGAGCTGACCGAATGGCCGCTCAACGTGCATCCCTCCCTCCTGCCCGAGCTCCGCGGCGCCTCGCCCATCCGAACCGCGCTGCTCCAGGGCCTGCGCTTGACCGGCTGCTGCGTGATGCGCATGACGCCGCAGCTGGACGACGGCGACGTCCTGTGCCGCGAGGAGCTGGAGGTCGGCGCCGGCTGGAACTACGAGCGGCTGGAGACTGAGCTTGGCGATCTGGGCGGGCGACTCGCCGTAGCGGCGCTGGACGCTGTCGCAGCCGGTACGGCGCATTGCGAGCCCCAGGATCACTCCCAGGCGACCTACTGCCGGGCTCACACGCGCCAGGACACCTGGCTGGACTGGTCGAAGAGCGCTTGCGAGCTGACGAGCTTCGTGCGCGCGTGGGACCCCGACGTGGGCGCGCTGACCACGCTTCCCGACTTCCGCCCGCTGAAGATCTGGCGCGCCGAGGCCGATGAGTTGCCGACCGGCGCCGCGTGGTTTGGGCCTGCGCTGTCCGCTCCGGGGACGCTGCTCGCGGTGAGCAAGCGCGCGTTCTGGGTGAGCACGGGAGAGGGCGTGCTGCGCATCGATGAGCTGCAGCTTGCCGGCAGGCCGCGGGTGAACGCGGCGAGCTTCCTCGCCGGCCATCGCCTGATGCCGGGCCAGGTGCTCGGACACGCCAGTGGCATTGTGGGAGGCATCACGCCATGACCGTTGACGATCTGCTCACGTTCCGCACCTGTGTGCGTTCCAGTAGTCGGCTCTGTCGGCAAGGCGCACATTCATGGCCGGAAAAGTGAGAGGGCCGCGGTAGCGGCCCTCTCTGGAAGCGATTCCACTGGGGATTACGGCATTGCGTTGAGTTCCTCGACCTTGGCGATCGAGGCGTCGAGCATCTGGCTGACGTAGTCCGGGTTGTGGACGCCCATGGACTTGTCCTCGACGATGAAGGTGTAGTTCCACAGCGCCATGCGGTAGAGGTTGCCCTTTGCCGGGTCGGCCGCGGCCGGGCCGTCGCCAGCGCCCACTGAGCTCTCCACGTTGCGTAGCACCGGATTGGCGGGGTCGCTGACGTCCTTCCAGGCGGCCGGCCAAGCGGCGACGAAGGCGTCGAGCTTGGACTGGATGTCAGCCTTGAAGTCGGCGACCATCGCCTCGAAGTCCGTAGCGGTGCCCTGGTGGCACTTCAGGCACGCTTCGGTCCTCGGTTCCCAGTTGTGGCCCCAAATCTGCGGGTCGTGAGTCGTCTCGTTGTAGGGCTGGCGGTACATGTGGCAGGTCACGCACTTGTCTTCGTTCCACGTGTTGTGCGGATGGCTCGTGTCGTAGGTCGGGCCGCCGGCGAACTCGACGCCGCCAACGCCAAACAGGGTTGTTGCCTGGCTGTTGGGGTGGAACCCAAAGTGCCCGGAGCCGTTGGCGATCTGGTCGTCCATGTTGGCCTTCGTCCGGCGTCCGTTGTGGCACTTGATGCAGATGGTGCCCATGCCCGCGGAAACGACCGTACCGCTGCCACCCGTCGGGTCGAAGGGGATCGTCACAGTGCCCGTCGAGTCAACGCGCAGCTGCGAGTCGTACTGGGCGCTGTGCGGGTCGTGGCATGTCGCGCAGGTGATGTGCGTCGACTCATCGACCACGGTGAGGTTGTCCGCAGGAGCTGCGTCGCCGCGAATCTGGATCTCGACGAAGTACTTGCCGTTGTGGCATTGCACGCAGCTCTTGTTCACCATGTTAGTCGGCGTGGTCCCGTCAGCTTCGGTAAGGGCAAGGGGGAATGTGCCGTGGACCGACTGGGCCCACTCCTCGAAGGCGCCGTGGCGGCTGCCAGTGTGGCACATTCCGCAGCCGTAGCCCTTGGAGCCATCGTAGGACGCGTCGACAACGTACTTGCCAGTAGCGTCCTTGACCAGTGCCCCGGTTCCATCACGCTCGTAGCCGGTGGCGGGGTCCCATGGAGTGGGCAGCGGGCCCCCCGCGGGGTGGGCGGCGGCCGTGCCATGGCAGCTCTCGCACTGCACGTTCTCGAACTGCGGAGTCAGGTCAGCGTCGATCCAGCCGCCGCTGCCGACGGGTGCATAGCCCACGTTGTGGCACTTGTAGCAGGACTCGGAGCGCCCCATCCCTGAGGCAATGGGGTTGTCCATCGCCTTGGAGTGCCGCGTCGTCTGCCACCCGGCGACCGTCACATCGGTGAACGAGGAGTGGCAGGCGTCGGAGCAGTAGCTGAAGCCCTTCCAGGCGAAGCTGGTGGGCAGCGCCGCCAGAGTCACCGCGTAGGTGGCAGCGGTCTCGCCGCCCTTGCCATCGCTCGCGGTCACCGTGATGGTGTAGGACCCTGCCGTCCCGAACTTCCAATCGGCGCTGGCTGTCCCGTCCGTGCCCACTGCAGCGTTCGCGAAGTTGCTGCCGCCGGCGGTGTCGCTCCAAGCATACGTCACCGCGTCGCCGTCAGAGTCCGTCGCCTTCGCCTTGAACACCATTTTCTGGGTTGTATAGGGTGAAGACACGTCGCCGTGCACCGCGGCAGGTGGTGTGCCGCTGGTCTCGAACTCCGGCGCGTCGTTCGGCGGAGGCGGGCTCTGGACGGTGATGCTGGCGAGCTCAGTGCGCACCCCGCCGTTGCCGTCGTCGACGCTAACCACGACGTCGTAGGTGCCCGGGCTTGCAGCGCTCCAGGTGCAGGTAGATGTGTCGCCCGTCGTCTGCGGTGTACCGAGCGTCCCGCCGCCGGCGCTCCACGCGAAGGCGAGCGTGTCGCCATCCTCATCCGCGCCGGTTGCCGTAAGCGCCACCTGGTCCCCAGGCTTGACGCTCGCATTGTCAGCGGTGAGGTCCAGTGTGGGTATGTGATTGGGCGGAGGAGGTGTGGTGTCCGGATTCGGCTCCTTGAAGTTCTCGAACACGCCGTAAGTCTTGTCAAACCCGGTGGTGCTGGCGGAGTTGGCAACGAAGCTGATCACGTGCCCGCCCTCGACGGTCCCAAGCGCCGCCACGGTGCGGGACGCGCTCGCGCTTGCGGTGGTCTCCCACTTGCCGCTCGCCGCGTTGAAGCTGAAGATCGTGTGCGCGTCTTCGATGCCCACCTCGTCCTGCACCGCGATTAGCACCTTGATGTCCTTCGCCAGCACAACGGCTGCGGGCACTTTCACCGAGGTCGCGCCAAGCAGTGCGCCGGAGTTGGCCGGGTAGCTTGCCGCGTTGCGCGCGGTCCCACTCAGGGAGTCGGTCACCTGTACGTTGGTCGTCTGGGCGAACGAGCCGGCGGGGAACACGGCTCCCCCTCCCGAGGGGAGGATGATGGACATCTGAGACGAGGGCGAGACCAACGACCCGCCCACTCCCGAGCCGCCGCAAGCGCTTAGGAGCGCGGCGAGCATCAGAGCCATCCCCCACCTGGCCATCAGGCTTGCATAGTTCCTCATAGTTGACCTTCCTTCGGTGAACTCCGGGCTAGCCGATGTCGGTAGCCCAATCGCAAGTAGTCTAACATGAAGTAGAGGAAATTGCATCCTTTCCACCGAATAATACTACATATTACGATATCATCATAAGTGACTAGTTGCTGCGGCGAGTGCCGGCGGCGGTGGGCTGTCAGGCTGGGTGCGGGCTAATGCGCGCTGCAGGGCGGGGACGGAGCCGACGCGCCTAGCCTGGGAGCGGGTCGATGCACTCCGGCGAGCCGTGATACGGGGTGGCTGGCCATCAGCTCGGGGGCGTATGGCACAAGGAGCTTGGCGAGCTCCTCGGCGCCCGTGGCAGGGTCGAGCCAGGCCTGCTCGTCCTCGCGGCGCAGGACCACCGGCATGCGGTCGTGCACTGGCTTGACCAGGTCATTGGGCGCAGTCGTGATGATGGTGAACGTGAGGAGCGCTTCGCCCTCAGGCGTTGTCCAGCGCTCCCAAAGCCCGGCGAAGGCGAAGGGCTCGCCCCCGCGCAGGTAGAAGTAGTGCGGCAGCTTCCCCGCGCCGGACTTCGCCCACTCAAAGAATCCGTCGGCGAGCACCAGGCAGCGCCGCGACTTCAGCGCCTGGCGGAAGCTGGGCTTGTCGGCGATGGTCTCGGCGCGCGCGTTGATCAGCCTGCCCGCCAGGGCCTCGTCCTTCGCCCAGGATGGCAGCAGCCCCCAGCGCATCAGCTTCAGCCGCCGCTCGCCGTCCTCCAGGGCCACCACCGGCGCAAACTGCATCGGCGCCACGTTGAAACGCAGGCTGAGCTCGGTCGCGGGCGCGCTGAAGCCGAAGCGGATCTCCAGCGTCTGCAGGTCCGCCGACTGCGTGAACCGGCCGCACACGCTATCACGTTAGCACCCGCATCCTCCGCCGCCACCACTCCCCGCCAGGCAGCGCGGGCCACGCGTGACCACTTAACATGATGGAGGTCACATATGACGGGACCAGCACAACTGAGACTGGCTCTCAGTCTCAATGAGACTCAGCCTTGGCTGGCGGGCCTAGCGTCCGAGCATCAGCAGCGCGGCGCCGCAGACGACGAGGGCGGCGGGCAGCCAGCGGGCGCGCACCTGCTCGTGGAACCACAGCCCGCCCAGAGCGATGGCGATGAACACCGAGAGCTGCGTCACCGGTTCGACCATGCTGGGGTTGAAGTAGTCCAGGGCGATGAGCATCAGCACGTAGGCGCCCATGCCCGCGACGGCGCCGGGCAGAGCGATCCACAGCCGCTCGCGGACCAGCTGGCCGAGGTGGGCGCTTCGTCCGCGGAGCGCCAGGATGGCCAGGCCGCCCAGCACGCTCAGCGAGTTGTTGGTCAGGGCGTAGAGCACAGGTGGGGCGTAGGGAGCGGCGCTCTTGTCGATCAGGCGCGCGGTGGCCAGGCAGAAGGCGTAGATCAGCATCCCCCATGCCCCCGGCTGGCGCAGCACGCGCAACGGGCTGAGCCGCGCCAGCGCGGTGTGCCGCACCGGCGGTGTGAGAAAGACGATGCCGAGGGTCACGGCGACGACACCTGCGGCGGGTTGGATACCCAGGCGGGCGTGCCCGAAGGAGACGTCGAGGATGTACAGCCAGATGAACGCCGTGGCGTAGAGGGGCGAGAGGTAGCTCACCTCGCCGACGCCCATCGCGTAGACGTAGACGTGGAACGCGACGGCGTAGATGACCGCCGTTGCCAGCGCCTGCAGGATCCACCTATCGAGCTGCGCGACGTACAGGGGGTCGTGGAGCCACTGCCAGGCGACGAGCGGGACGAGCAGGAGCTCGCCGATGCCGAAGTAGAGCGTCGTCGCGGCGATGCTGTCGCGGTGCTGCCCCAGCGCCTTGATCAGCGGCCGCTCCACGCCGAGCCCGAAGATGCGTCCGGCGAGGGCCAGGTAGCCGGGGAGCGCGGCGCTGAGCATCGCGGGATTATCGCCGGGGGGGGAAGCGCTGTCAAAGCGGCGAAAAAAAGGACCGCCCTGGTGAGGGGCGGTCCCGCTTGGAAAGTGGGATTAGGTGGATAGCTTAAGAGATGGGCGCGCCCTCCATGGCACGCCCTAGCCACAATTGCTCCCGGTGATGAGCCGGTGAGGGGATATGCATGGGCGTAGGATGACCCTGCCGTGCGCTTGCGGCCTCCCAGCGGGGCGTGCACGTGGCGGCAGTTTGCCGGTGGCTCAGTCCCTGCTGGTAGGTTGACGGCGTCATAGGATCACCAGTTCTCCGAGGAGCGCCCCGGAGGCGGCGATCGCTTCGAATATCGCCACAACGTCCTGGGGCTTGAGCTTCAGTCTGTTCAGGCCGGTGGCGACCTGCTCGGCCGTCGTCGGCGCGAGCTTCCAGCGCTCCTCTTCGAGCAGCGCGGCCGTCGTAGTGCCGGTGGCGGCAGGTGCTGCCGTCCCAGCGGCTGGCGCCGCGGCCCCTCCTGCAGGCGCGGGTGCACCGCCGGCGGGCGCAGCGGGCTGCGTTGCCGTCGCCGCTGCGGGGGTTGTGCCTGCTGGCGCGGCGGCACCAGAAGCCGACTGGGCCTCGGCAGGCTTAGTCCCCGCCTCGTTCAGCTTCTCGCCGAAGGTCAGAGTCATGCTGCCGTGGGTCACCGCCACGGGCAATATCGTCACGCGCTGCCCGATGACGACTGTGCCGGTGCGCTGGTTGATCACCACCCGCGCAGGCTCGCCTGAGGCGGCGTCGAGGTCCTGGAGCGCGGCGATGAGTGGCACGAGGTCGCCTTGCAGCTTCTCAGGCACCATGACGCTGACGCTCCCCGCGTCGCGCGCCTGGGCCAGCGGCATGCCGAAGTGCTTGTTGATCGCCGCTGCTACCGCCGTTGCCGTGGCGAAGTCCGGGCGGTTGAGGTTGAAGACGATCCTGCCGCCGGGCTTCAGCACCGTGGACGGCACGGTGTTCTCCACCAGCGCGCCGCCGGGGACGCGGCCCACGGTCTCGATCTGCTTCGCCTGTCCCCCGCCTCCGCCGCCCGCCCCCGCGCCGCCGATGGTCGAGCCAAGGCTGACCGGCCCCTGGGCCACGGCGTAGATGTCGCCGTCCGGGCCGCGCAGCAGCGCCTGGTAGAGCATCCCTCCGGCCAGGCTCTTCGCCGTGCCGATGGCGCTCACCGTCACGTCCAGGTGGTCTCCGTTGGCCAGGTAGGCGGGCAGCGTCGCGGTGACCATCACCGCGGCGAAGTTCTTCACGTTCACCTGCTGCGGCTGCAACTGGAACCCGAAGGTGGCGAGCATGTTGGCGATCGCCTCGGCGGTGAAGGGCGCGTTCTTCGGGTCATCCCCCGTGCCGGCCAGGCCGCCGACGAGGCCGAAGCCCAGCAGCTGGTTGTCGCGCACGCCGTCAAGCTGCGCCAGGTCGCGAATGCGTGCGGCGGACGCCGGCAGCGGCAGCAACAGGCATAGCGCCGCGAGGCCCAGGACAAGAGCAGTCGGCCATCGCCCCATCGCAGCTCGCCTAGTCATGTTTTCAGTCATTTCCATCCACTCATTCCCGGCGCGTCTGCGCCATCATTACAGCCCGGGCCGGCAGGGGCTCTCCCGCACGCTTCCGGCCTCCTAGAACAGCGCGTTCAGCACGCGGCTGAGGAATCCCGGCTTGAGCCGCTTGCTGAGCTGCCCCTCGCCGATGTACTCGATCTCCGCGTCGGCGATGAGCTCGCTGTCCACCGTGCGGTCTTTGTCCACGTCGCGCGGGTCGACCAGCCCGCGCACGAGCAGCACCTGCTCCTCCTTGTTCACCAGCACGCGCTTGCGCCCCTCGATGATGACCGTACCGTTGTCGAGCTTGTCCACGACGAGGGCGGTGACCACGGCGTCCAGGCGCGTGCTGCGGTCGGTCTGACCGTCGTCCTTGAAGTCCGTGCCGCTGTCGCTGCCCAACGTGCCGTCGCCGAGCAGCTTGAACACAGGCGAAAGCAGGCGCCCCAGCAGGCCGCCGCTGTTGGTGAACTTGGCGTTGCCCTTCATCTGGTCCTTCGACTTCACGCTGAGCTCGACGTCGGCGGTGGTCTTCTCCCGCACGTGCACCTTGATCACGTCGCCGATTGCCAGCTCCTGCGGATGCTCGCCGTAGAGGCCCGCCCCGCGCGCCGCGCTGGCGGCCGGGTCAAACAGGCTGTCCGCCAGCGCGTTAGCCCGCCAGAAGCACAGCGCCAGCGCCAGTCCCAGCGCCAGCACGAGGCTGCACCTTGCATACCCGTTCATTGCACCACCACCTTGGGGCCCTCGCAGATCAGGCCCAGGTACTTAGTGTCATCGTCGACGCGCTTGACATAGATGCGCTGCCCGGTGTAGCCGCTGCCCAGCGCCACCGCGCGGGCCTCCATGCGCACGCCGCCCGCGTCGATCACCAGCAGCACTTCGCTGCCGCGCACCACGTCGTAGGGTCGCTCCATGCGGGAGAGCAGCAGGCGCGCGCCGGGTGCGAACGTGCCGCGCGTCTGCAGGCCCGCCGCCTGCTCCACCAGCGTGACCACCTCCGCCCCCGCGGGTAGCGTCATCTCCTGCTCCGCCAACTGGGTGGGGCTGATCACGGCCCGCGCTGGCAGGTCTTCGGATGCCACGAGCACGGTGAGCTTGAAGGACACGTACGGCCCGAGCGGGATGGACGTGCGCAGCTTGCCGTCGATGCGGCAGTCCACCGCCTCTGGCAGGTGCAGTCCGGGCCGCGTGGGGTAACGCACGGTGAGCTCGCCTTCGCCCGCGGGCAGCGTCTGCACTGGCAACTCCCGCAGCATGACGACTTCCACCGGCACGCCGAGCTGCTCCGCGGCATCGGCCCGAACCAGCTCGATCACTGATGCAGCCGTGATGCCGCACGGACTTGCTGCTTCCGTAGCCGCGGCAAGGCTGGCGCGGGCGAGGAGCACGGCGGCCGCTAGCGCTACCGCCGGGAGCAGCGCGCGGGTACCCCTCAGGGTATCCGCCATGCGCCGCACTCCTCTGGGTTGGCCAGTCATCGCATCACTACCGCTTCAGGTTCACCGCTGTCTGGAGCATTTCGTCGGCGGTCTGCACCGATCGCGAGCTCGCCTCGTAGGCGCGCTGGCCGACGATGAGGTTGACGAGCTCATCCACCACCGAGGTGTTGGAGTTCTCGAGGTATCCCTGGCGGATCGTGCCCAGCCCGTTCTGCCCCGCCACGTCGAGGATCGGCGCGCCGCTGGCTTCGGTCTCGGTGAACAGGTTGGAGCCCTCCGCCTTCAGCCCCTGCGGGTTGACGAAGCGCGCTAGCGTCACCTGCCCGATCTGCGTCGCCGCCGTCTGGCCCGGCAGGTTGACCATCACCGTGCCGTCGCGGCCGATGATGATCTGCGTGGCGTTGTTGGGCACCGTCATGTTGGGGATGATGTACAGGCCGTCGTTGGTGACGATGTTGCCGTTGGCGTCAAGCTTGAAGCTGCCGTCGCGCGTGTACGCCGTCGTTCCGTCGGGCTCCTGGATCTGGAAGAACCCGTCGCCCTCGATCACCATGTCCAGCGGGCCGTCGGTGGTCAGGTAGCTGCCCTGGGTGAAGATCTTTGCCGTGCCCACCGGGTTGGCGCCCAGGCCGACCTGCAGCGCGGTGGGCCACTGCACGCCGGTAGCGCTGGTCCCGCCGGGACGCCGCAGCTGCTGGTAGAGCAGGTCGGTGAACTCGGCCCGGTCGGCCTTGAAGCCCACCGTGTTGGCGTTGGCCAAGTTATTGCTCGTCACGTCGATCCGGAGCTGCTGGGCTCGCATCCCGCTTGCTCCGGTGAACAAGGCGCGCATCATCGGCGCATTCCTCCGTGAACGGGCAGGGGAGCACAGCCGCCGGCCGCAGCCGTTTGGCCGGCAAAGACCTCCTTTCCCTAGGCCATGTCAGCCCGGGGAGCGGTCCAGTCTCGCTCCACTGCCCTAGCTTTCAAGTGCCGCTCCGGCTCCTCCGAAGCGCTTTGCATACGAGGCTTTCACCCCGCGGGCGGCATCCCGCCGCCCCACCTCCGGGCTACTGCCCGGCACTACCCAACTATGTCAGCTTGCCGATTTGGCTGGCGGCGATGCCCAGCATCGAATCTTCGGTTTGGACGACCCGCTGTGCCGCCTCGTAGTGGCGGAGCTGCGCGATCAGCTCCACGATGCTGCTCACCGCGTCAACGTTGGAGCGCTCGATGAACCCGCTCTGCACGGAGACTGCGCCGGTCGCCGTCGGCGCCGCCGCTGCCCGCCAGAGGCTCGTTCCGACCTTCGTCAGGTCCGCCTGCGGGTCGGCGAAAGACGCGATGGCCAGGCGGTCGATGAGCACGCCGTCGGCGTACACCTCGCCCGAGCGGTTGATCTCCACGCTCGCCGCGGTGCCCACGTTGATGTCGCCGCCCTGGCCCTGCACCCGGCGGCCCTGGTTGTCGGTCAGAAAGCCGTCGCCACCGCGCTTGAGCTCGCCGTCGCGGCTGTAGTACTCGCCGGACGCATCACGCACGCGCAGGAACCCCGGCCCGACAATCGCGACGTCCAGCGGCTGGCCGGTGTGAACCAGCTGGCCCTGGCTGAAGTCGTGCCAGATCGTCGTGTCCATCACGCCGGCGTTGGTCAGCCCGATGTACTCGGGACGCTTGCGGCCCGCGTCGTCCAGCGTCGTGGGGTCATCGACGCGCCAGGTGTTGATGCCGGGTGCGGAGGTGAACAGCAGAAGGTCGGCCTTGAAGCCGGTGGTGTCGGCGTTGGCCAGGTTGTTGGACGTAGTCGCGGTCTGTTCCTGGATGGTCATCATCCCGGCCGCGGCCGCATATAAGCCACGTACCATGCTCCACTTTCTCCCACCGCTTTATCGGCGGCCCGCCGCCCCACTTTAGCCGGGCGGGGACATGTCGGGCTGCCGGGCCGCGGCTGCTAGAATCAGCCCATGGATCGTCCTGCGCTCGATACTCCCGAGCCCATCGTGCACTGCTGTGGCTGCAACCGGCTGATCACGCTGAAGTCGGGCACGGTGCCCGGGGACACCGTCAGCTGCCCGTTCTGCGACACGCGGATGGTGCTGCGCGAGCTGACGGTGTACGTCGCCGAGCCGCTTACCGAGGCGTAGGTGGCGGACAAGCGCGCGCTGGGGGCGGCGGGGGAGGAGGCGGCGGCGCGGTTTCTCAAGCGCGCGGGATTCCGCATCCTGGCGCGCAACTTGCGCTTCGGGCGCACCGGCGAGTTGGACATCGTCGCGCGCGAGGGCGGCACGCTGGTGTTCGTCGAGGTGAAGGCCCGCACCGCGGGTGAGACCATCGGCGGGCTGGAGCACATCACCGTGGCCAAGCAGCGCAAGCTCTGGGAGCTGGCCGCGCTGTACCTCCGGCAGTACGGCGGCGGGCAGGATGCGGTGCGCTTCGACGCCGTGGAGGTGGTCTTCCCCGACGAGCGTCTGCGCCAGCCCACGTTCCACCACATCCGCGACGCCTTCCGCGGATAGCGCGCCAGGGCAGGCGTGCATCTCAACCTCGGCGTCTATACGCCCCTCCGAGCGGTTGGCGCCCAGGCGTGGTGCGGGTACAATACATGCCCCTGGCGGAGGAGTGGCCGAGCGGTTGAAGGCGGCGGTCTCGAAAACCGTTTCACGGTATTTCCGTGACCAGGGTTCGAATCCCTGCTCCTCCGATTCAGCCACCCTCGCGCGCCAGGCGTCGCGCCGTCAGGGACATGAACGACAGCACGCCTTCGGAGTCCTGACAGCGTAAGGCTCATTAGCGTAGCTGTGACACATCGGGCTCCGACGATGCCCGTTGGGAGGAACCTGTGGTGAACTCGAATTATGGCTGGGTGTGCCGGGCAGCGCGTGTGGCACTCCTGCTCTTGGTTGGTGCGGCCCTGTTGCCATGCGGTCTCAGCGCCCATGATGGCAGCGGTAATTCCAAGGAGGCGAAAACTCCGGAGGCTGGAGCCGTACCCGGGAAGGAAACTCAGGGGGTTCTGGCCAGTTTCTGGAACATTAGCCCAGGTGGCAGGAAAAGGACTCCCCCCGAGGATTCGGACGAGAACGCTGGTCCGTGGAACTTACGGTCGCCTGCGGAGACCCGCGCGTACGCATGCACAGCTGCGCTTGATGGGAGGGTTCTGAGAATCGAGTACGAGCCCGGCACCCTTGAGTTCACGCCAAGGGCGGTTATTATCACTGAGATCATGGAATCCAAGCTTGATTCGCTGCTTTGGATTCGTGATCTGGATAACGAGCACATCGTCCTCGCGGACAGCAGGCACAAGCCGGTAAGCTTGGCTGTGATGTGGTGCTCGTTCGACCCGTGTGCGCAGTTCGCTGACCGTAACCATGCCGTAACGCTAATGGTCTTCTGGGACCTCGCGATGGACATACATCGTGGCACGATCGAAGTTCCTGTGACTGCCTTCGATGAGAAGACAGCCGCAGCGCTTTCATCTCGTCGAGCTAGCATTGTGGTCGGGTTCATGAGTGCGATTGCGCCAGTGGTACGAGCCCCATCGATCAGTGTTCTTAGTCCGACGTCGGAGGGCAAGTAGAGCAGCAAAGGTGGGATCGTGCTACCCGGTGGAGGAAGGGAACAGGCCGGAACAAGGGCTGGATTCTGCTTTCGCGACCTGATTGGACCGAGTTGGCCCCTTCAACTGCCCTCGCGCGCCAGCAGGTCGGCGAACTGCAGCCCGCGCGGGGTGATCATCGCCTGCCCGTCCCGGATGACCACCCACCCGCGCGCGATCCACTGCGGGTCGATGCGCAGCTCGGCGGCGGGCATGCCCGCGCGCGTCCGCAGGCGCAGGAATGCATCCGCTGGCGGCGCTGTGGTGCCGATGCCGCTCATCGCGCCTGCGAGCGGGTCGGCGTCGGACCCGGCTGTGGCGAGCGCCCGGCGGTAGCCGTCGATCTCCCGCGCATTGTCCAGCACCGCCGTGCCGATGCGCGATGCGGCGCCCAGCCCCAGCCCGATGTAGTCCCCGCCGCGCCAGTAGCGCAGGTTGTGGCGGCACTCCGCGCCCACTCGCGCATAGCTGCTCACCTCGTAGCGGTACAGGCCCCAGCCGCGCAGCGCAGCGGAAACGGTCCCCTCCTGGCGCAGGACTTCCGCCGGGCGCGGTATGCATTGGCCATGGCGGCGCGCCCAGAGCGCGAGCGGAGTGCCCTCCTCGATCGTCAGCTCGTAGGCAGAGATGTGCTCCGCGCCGAGCGCCATTAGCTGCCCTAGCGATTCCTTCAGCTCAGCGGGCGTCAGACCGGGAAAGCCGTACATGAGATCGAAGCTCAGTCGCAACTTGGACGCCTGCAGCTCGCGCAGCCGAGGCAGCAGCGCGCGCCAGCGATGAACGCGCCCCAGCCAGCGCAGGTGATGCTCCTGGGCCGCCTGCACGCCGACGGACAGGCGGTTCACCCCCGCGGCGACCAGGCTGTGCAGCAGCCCGGGGCTGAGGGTCTCCGGGTTGGCCTCGACCGTGCACTCGACTCCGCTCTTGGCCATCGGGAAGTAGCGGAACACGGCGCTCACCAGGCCGGCGAGCTGCTCATGGGGAAGGAACGTCGGGGTGCCGCCGCCGAAGAAGACTGTGTCCACCAGCCGTCCTCGCGGCGCATAGTGCTCGCGGACCAGCGCGCCGCGCTTCGCGATCTCGTCTTGCAGCAGCTCGAAATAGCTTGAGGGGTCGAGGCCCGGCGGGCGCTCGGCGCCGTAGGTGAGGAAGCCGCAGTAACGGCAGCGGGAGAGGCAGAACGGCACGTGGACGTAGACGCCCAGGTTGCGCCTCAGTAGCGCCTCGTCCCAGTGGCGCCAGGGGCTGCGAACTCGCGCGGAGAGCCGCACGTCTGTGTAATATCATACGGCCATGAGGCCCACCGTACCCCTCGTTCTCGCACTAGCATGGCTGCTCGCACCAGCCATGTTGCCCGCGGCCAGCCAGCCCCTCACGCCGCACCTGGTGCTGAAGAATACGATGACGCACGACCAGGGAATCGCTGCCGCGGCCGATTGGCGCAAGGAGCGGCTCTTCGACGGCGCGGGGTGGAAGCTGGGCAGCGTGTCGCGCGGGGACGGCTCGGTGATGCTGGGCGGCTACACCGTGATTCAGCCCAGCCCGGCACACCGCCCGGCGCCGCAGCGCGGGCAGCGCAGCGTTCCCGGCGCGCCCATCGTGCTGCGCCACTGCTACGTGTTGGCCGCGTTCGACATGCTGCCGCGGGGACACCTGCTCGTGGCGGTGCGCGATCCCCAGGTTTACTGGAAGGATTACGACTATCACGAGGCGGTGGTCGATCCGCTGGAGCTCGTGTGGTACGACGAGGACTGGAACGACGCGGAGGGGGTGGTCGTGGAGCGCGCGACCGCCGACTTCCCCGATGACTTCGTGCTCGCCCCCGACAATTCGAGCCTGCTGGCGATCCGCCACCCCGCGGACGACAGCGGCAAGGCCAGCCCGGCGGGGCACTCCCTGTGCCTGATCAGCCTGGCCGACGGCGCGGTCAGCAGCGTCGCGCTGCCCGAGGCGGACACGGCGGGCCAGCCGCCAGTGGCCTGGCCGCCCGTGCGCATGGAATGGAACCGGCGGGGGGAGCTGGTGGTGCAGGCGGGCAAGGAGCTGCGCATCTACGAGGTGAAATGGGAATAGGTCTCAGTGCGTGGGTGCTGGCCTGCATGGTGGGCGTGTTGCCGGCCGCCGTCGGCGTGCACTCGTCCGCGGCGCTGCCATCGATCCGGGTAGTGCTGGCGGAGTCCCGAACGGCGCAGACGGTGAGCGGCGATCTGCAGTGGCTGGCGGGGGGGCATGCGTTGGGCAAGACGTCAGGCGACGTGGACGTGAGGGTCACCGCGGGGGGGGTGAGCGTGCGCATCGGCAAGCGGGACTACGAGGCGGAGCGCCTGATCGCCGAGCCCCAGGGCTCAGGGCCGGTGCAGTACGGCGGCCACGGCTATCGCGGGCGGCTGGAGCTGTATCGCGGCAAGCAGGGTGGGGTGGTGGTGCTCAACGTGCTGGCGCTCGAGGACTACTTGCTCGGCGTGGTGCCCAGCGAGATGCCCAGCTCGTGGCCGGACGAGGCGCTGCGCGCCCAGGCGGTGGCCGCTCGAACCTATGCGATTGCGCGCATGGCTGACCAGCAGGACGCGACCTACGACGTGTATAACACGCAGGCCGACCAGGTGTATCGCGGGATGGCTGGCGAGAGCGACGCGGCCAGCCGGGCGGTGCGGGATACCGCGGGGCAGATCCTTACGTACAACGGCGTGCCGATCACGGCGTACTTCTTCTCAGACGCGGGCGGCTACACGAAGAACGGCAAGGAGCCGTACCTCAAGGCGGTGCCCAGCCGGTCGGCCGATTCGCCGCACAACGCCTGGGAGGTCAGCGTGTCCGCCGACGACCTCGCGCGGCTCGCTGCGACGATGGGCGCGCCAGTGGGCATGGTGGCGCGCGTGGAGTCCGAGAACGATCCGGTGAGCGGCCACCTGACGGCGATCGTGATCGAGGGAGACCGCGGAGTGTGCCGCATCAGCGGGCCCAAGCTGCGCAGCCTGCTCGGCCTGGATCGCATGAAGAGCACGCTCGCCCATGTGTACGCGGGCCAGGACGCGCCGGAGGAAGGAGCCGCATCGCAGACTGAGGCGGGCGCCACGCCGGTGGAAACCGCGAGCGTGCCCGCTGCCGACATCGCGCTGGCGCAGGCGCGCGTCCCGGTTCCCTCGCGCATGTACAGCTGGTACCGGCCGTGGGTGGCCTGGGACAGCGGCGTCAACGATCTCAAGATGCGCCGCCTGTTCGCCACCGACGGCGACGCCGTTAGCTCCTGCAACCGCGAGGTGTTTGTGCTCAGTGGTGAAGGCGGCGAGGTCCTTGGCGAGGCGCTGGCCAGTTCGGACGAGGGCACGTCTGCGCCGGACAGCTCAGCAGCCTTGTCGGGCACTGCCCCGGGAGCCGCCGTCGGGCAGGCCGGGATCGTCATTCGCGGCAGCGGCTATGGCCATGGGCTGGGGATGCCGCAGTATGGCGCCAAGCAACTGGCCCAGGAAGGCTGGCGCTACCGCGACATACTGCTGTACTTCTACAGCGGCGTGAAGCTGGTGAATTGGGACGGCTCGCTTGCCGCGCCCGCCCCCCCCAGCGAAGACACGAGCGACTTCTACAAGCCATTTCGCGCTCGGAGCCAGCCCTAGCCTAGGCCGACTTCTCGCCGAAGAGAATCTGCCCCACCAGATGCACCTCGTGGCCGCTCACGCTCAGCCTGCGCGAGATCTCCTGGGGGCCCAGCCCCTGTTCCAGCAGTTCGGCGATGCGCTGCTGGCGCGGGCTGCGCAGGAACCGCACGAGGTTGGGATTGCCCTGGATGCTGCGGACCGGCGCAGGCTCATCGCCCCAGGTGTCGCACGCGGAGCTGGCGGCGCTGAGCAGCAGCGCGTCGAGCTTCTCCGGCTGGGCGCAGACCTCGCGGATGATCTGGTCGCGGGTCGAGGAGACGCACGCGGAGAGCGCCTCTTGGGCGTCCGCTACCATGCGCCCCATCTCCCGGCGGTGCTCTTCCTCGTGCGCGCGCAGCTCGCGGACCAGCCGCTGGACGTGCTCCAAGCGCGCCTCCATGCGTCGCTCCGCCTCCTCCTGGGAGACGAGCTGCGCATAGTCGACACGCTGGAAGTGCCGCTGGCTTAGCACGAGATAGAGAACAACGCCTGCGAGAAGGGCGAGGAAAACGAGGAGCAAGCCTTCCATCCCGCGCCCCCAGTGTACCACGGCTGGCGGTGGGCCGCTCCCCTCGGCCTAGGGTTTACCTGTATTTCACCACGCCTGTCCGGGGGCACGAGGCGGCGACTGTGCACTCGCTGCACCGCGGGCTTAGGGGCTGGCAGACGCGCTGGCCGTGGTTGACAACCACGCGGTTGAGCATCGACCAGTACTTGCGCTCGACGACCTTCAACAGCGCCTCTTCCGTCTCCTCGGGCGTCTCGGTGCTCACCCAGCCCAGGCGGTTGGACACGCGATGCACGTGCGTGTCCACGCAGATCGCCGGGTAGTCGTAGCAGATGTTGAGCACCAGGTTGGCCACCTTGCGCCCCACGCCCGGCAGCTCCATCAGCTCCTCGCGCGTGGCCGGGACGCCTCCGCCGAAGCGCTCGATCACCATGCGGCACAGACCGTGGAGCTGCCGCGCCTTCTGGCTGTAGAACCCGACCGGCTTCAGCGCCTCCGCCAGCTTCGTCTCTGGGATGCGCAGGATGTCCTGGGGCGTGCGCGCCTTGGCCCACAGACTGCGCATCACGGCGTTGGTCACCGGGTCCTTGGTGCGGCTGGAGAGCATCGTCGCGACCAGCACGCGGAACGGCTCGGCGCCCTGCACCTCAAGCGGATGCGTGGGGTAGAGCCCGGCGAGCGTCTTGAGCACCTTTGCGGTGGCCTGCTTGGTGGGCGCGTGCGGCTTGATTTCCGGCATGGGGTACTCTATCATTGCCGCCGTGCTGTGGCTCTCAGGCCGCATGAGCAGGACACGGCGCCCTGCGGGTGTAGCTCAATGGCAGAGCACCAGCTTCCCAAGCTGGCCACGGGGGTTCGATTCCCCTCACCCGCTCCAAGGCTCCCCCGCCGGTCTCATGGCGCTTCTACCGCGGAATCACGCCGGGCTCCCTTCGATGCTGCTCTCCGGCACGTCGTAGCGTACCAGCCCCTTGTTCTCGTAGACCGTCGATCTGGCGGGGGGCGTGCCGCCCGGATAGGTCACGTTAACCGCGACACGGTTCTCGCGCCAGATCCTGCCCGCTTCATCGCGGAAAAACCGATGTGCGCTTTCGACGATCTCCACGGTCCGGCCTGTTGCTTCGGCGGCGTAGAATGCGCCGCACAAGTCCGGCTCGTCGACCGCGACGCGGATCAGCAAGGGCTGTCCGAGCGTGTTTCTGAATCTCAGATCCAAGTAGTTGTAGAAGACCGTTGCGCCCATGCCGAAAGGCACCGTTCTCTCGTCGTCCGGGAACAGGTCCTGCTCATGGCGGTGCCGTTCGACGATTTCCAGGCCCGCGTTCAGGGCCAGCCAGAAGATCAGATTGGATAGCTGGCACAGCCCGCCGCCAGGCATGCTCCTCAGCCGGCCTTGGTGCATCTCAAGCCCGGGCAGGTAGCCACGGCTGCCGCCGGTCGGGCCGGTGACGGCGCAGAAAGAGAAGAGCTGCCCCGGCGCGACGACCAGCCTGTTCATCCTGGCGCACGCCAGCCTCAGATTCGCCACTTTGTTCTGTTGCAGAGCCGCCCATTCGGGCTTCACCCGGCGTAGCAGTTTCGATGAGTGCCTAGAGATGCAATGGGGGAAAAGCTCCGGGTCCGCGGCCCTGGCCCGGGTGAGCCGCCAGCGCACCGGCAAGTCCGCCAGCCAGCGCGCGCATCTGCGCAGATTCACCCTGGCCGGATATGGCAGGAGCCGCTTCATGCTCTTCTGACGACGATGTGCGAGACGGCCGCCTCAAGATCGTGCGCGCGGATCTGCTTGAAAGGCCCCCATAAACCGCGGGGGTCGACGTCGGCTGCGTCGTTGGCGTGCAGCTTGTGGACGCACCCAAGGACGCGGAAGCCGGACTTCTCGAAGAGGTCCAGGTAATCGGATTCCACTAGGCGGTTGCGGTACAGCTTGCCCGCGGCGGCAAGCGCCCGCCAGCGGCAATCGGAATACGTCAAATGATGAAAGCAGTGGATCCGCTTGTCGAAGTGCCAGAAGTGGTCGCGATGGTCGATGATGTGGGAGCCGACGCCCCCGGGGCGCGTGATCCTGCGCATCTGCGCAAGCAGCAGCCGCAGCTCGTCGTAGGAGTAGTGCTCGAGCCGGCCCATCGAGATGCAGACGTCCGCGGAGCCGGGATCGAGGCCGTCCAGCGACTGCAGATCGCCGGTATGGTACTCGGCCCGGCAGGCCTGCAGGACGGCCCGGACTCCGCTCGCGGCGCGCGGCAGCTCCAGCGCGGCCACCTGCGCTGGCGCCAGGCCTGCCGCGCGGCCGAGCTGGGCGCGGCTGGCGCGCACTGCGCTCAGCGCCTGCCGCACGTACCGGCGCGCGAGGCGCGTGCGGTCCTCCGTGACCAGCACTGGGCGGCCCGACACGGCGTACCCTGCCACGACGGGGGCGAGCGACCAGCCGGGCTGGTGGAACCACAGCCTGCTGCCGGGTATGTCCACGCGCCCGAAGCGGCGGGTGAGGATGAGATGCTCCCTGAGCCAGTAGCACCACTTGCGGCTCATCCCGCCCTGCGTCCCGAGCAGCACGGCCGTCAGCCATTCGTACAGCGCGTCGCCGAAGGGGGTGCGCACGAACGGGGCAATCAGCATCCGCTTGAGCCGCCACTTCTCGACCGCCACTTCAGAGCCTCGGCATGGGGTTCGTCCACCTGGCGTCCATCGCTTAGAACGCTGTCAAAGCCTAGCACAACGATCCATGCCGTTCGGTCTACTCCGTGGCGCCGTGGTCGACTGCGTATTGCCGCATGCGCGCCCGCATTGCCGCCCGCGCGGGTGCAGCCCAATGGCAGAGCACCAGCTTCCCAAGCCGGCCACGGGGGCTCGATTCGCCTCACCCGCTTGCCTTCGGTTGGCGAGCCGGGTGGCAGGCTCTAGGCATAGCAGGTCTACGCCATTAGCTTTACTGGGTGGCAGGATGAGTCTGGTATGCTGGAGATGGAGCACGACAGTCGAGGAGGTGCGCGCCTATGCCTGAGTTCCTGACGCTCGTTGATATGTCCTTTGAATTCTGCGCAGAGGTGGCCGCGCCGGACGCCGCAACGGCGGAGGACGACTGCGCCGGAGACGCGCTGATCGACTACATGGACGACATGAGGCTAACCTACCACCAGACAAGCCGTGGGCATGGAGCCACCGAGGTCTACGAGGACCTCATTGAGAATGAACTGGCGATTCGTGTGGTAGGTGTCCGGCCATTCACGCGCGACCTGGGGATGATTGAGGAGCCCCGCGAGTGGACGAGTAAAGTCGAAAGGATCATCCTTGGCATCCTGTGGCTGCTCACCCACGGCGTCTTCAGGCTGCGCAAGAAGAGAGGGATCAGCATCGTCAACCAGATAATCCCGGAGTACTACCATGACCGTGCACTCCAACTACTGGTTCGGGACTAAGTGGGTACCGCCCAACTGGGCGGTGACCTACAAAGTGACCATTCTGGTTGGCGTGGTGCTCGACGCGCCAGACGGGAGGGCGGCGGCGAGATCTGCTCCGGCCAAGGCGAAGTCCGTCCTCCGTCAGGACCTGGCGAAACGATGGGGCCCCAACGAATTCGGGGAGTACGGATTCCGCCGCGAGCTGCTCAAGGTCGAGCCGATCTAGACTGGCTATCCATCATGCGCTGTATCGCCTCGGCCACCTCCACCGGGTGGCGGCTGCCGATCAGCAGGTGCCGCCCTGAGGTCAGCTCCAGCCGCACCCCCAGGTTGCCGCTGACGTTGTACGCCTTGCCGCCGCGACCGGCCTTTATGCCCCAGCCGCCGTAATCCATGAGCGGGCTGTAGCGTACGGCGAGGCAGGACGCGATGTCGCCGTAGGAGAACAGCAGCGGGCGCCAGTGGAACGGGATGAACTGGACGTACAGCCCCTCGGGGCGCACCTCGGTGATCAGCCTACAACTGCCGAGCAGGGCCGGCAGGCCCAGCCCGGCGACCGCCAGAATGGTCACGACCATCCAGTCCGGGGCTGGATTGTCGCCAACTGGGTGGCCTTGGATGATCTGCTCAATGAACGTCCAACACCAGAAGGCGCAGATGCTGACGATGATGACCCAGAGCCACCACTGGGTAAACCGCTGCTCCTCATGAAAGACTGCGGGCGCCTGAGTGCCGTCGGCCATACCGTCAGCATAGCAGCCGCTACGGTGCCAGGCATCGGCGTTGCGAGCGCGGACCGCGAGACGCATTGAAGGCAGATTCCCCGCGAGGTGCTACACTCCGAACTGGCCCTCGCTGTTGCGCTTCATGCTGTAACCCACCCGCCCCACATTCGTCTGGCGGTCGTGTTACAATACCCGTTTGTACCAGCTTCGTGCTGGAGATTGGGGTGAAGTCGGACTCCTATAGCCAGGCAAGCATCCAGAGCATTCTGGACCGGCTTGACGGCCCAACGTTCCTGCTGCAGGCAGGACTGGCCAACGGCGACTTCGTCACCAACGAGAAGCAAATCCGCAGCTACTGCCCGATCTGCCACGACCGCTCGAAGATGACGCTGGTCATCGATTCCGATACGAGACGCGGCTACTGCACCAATCTCTCCTGCCAGGGCAGCAACCTCAACACCGAAGAGGGCAGCTTGATCGAGCTGTTCGCGCTGGCCAAATCGCTGAACACGGACTCGGCGATTCAGGCGCTCTCGGACGCGCTCGGCGTGCCCCTGGCGCCCAAGACGCTGCCGGCGGCGGACGAAGGCAACGGCAGTGGCAAATTCGAGTTCGTCGAGGTCGCCCACCTGGTCCCGGGGGAGACCGAGGGCGAACTTGGGGCCGCGCCGATCCACTTCGCGGGCAAGGACGTCGAGGGGCGGGGCCTGATCCTGCCGCTGTCGCAGCTCGAGGAGTTCGCCCTGAAGTACCGCAGCGACGTCTACTACTCGCAATTCCACTACGACCTGGAAGACAAGGTGATCGTGGACTCGCTCGCTGAGCAGGGCAAGCTGGTGCTCCTGGGGGACTTCTACGTCGTCTTCAACGCCAGTTCGAGCGCGGAAATCGTGCACGCCATCAACCAGGCCATCGACCTCGTAGAGCGGCTCAAGCAGAGCTACGGCGTGCCCTACGAGGCGGTCTCGGTGTACTACACCAACCGCAACATCGAGGTGCACGTTGACCAGGAGGTGTTCGGGGCGGGGGCGACGCTCAACCTCAACGAGATCTACCGGCGCATGGCGTGCTCGGTGATCGGCGTCGACCCGCTCAAGCCGCAGAAGAGCTCGGCCTTCAGCCAGATCGACCTCGGCGTTTACCGCCATGACTACTTGACGAACATCCCCGGCACCGCGGTCAGCACCGGCCCGCGGGAGACCTACAAGATCCGCATGAGCTACGCGGCGTTCAAGAAGATGTCCTACCAGCGGCTGCACGAGTTCTCGCTGCGCCGCCCGGACCTCCCGCCGCGTGAACCTACGACGCAGCGCGCCGGCGAGGCCGCCGACTTCTTCGCCACGGTGAAGAGCAGCATCGAGCGCGACACGCGCCTCGATGAGCGCGACACGATCGCCTCGCTGTTCTACCGCGCCACCGCCCAGGAAGGCTCGATCTCCACGCTGAAGCAGCTTGCGCCGACGCTGCTGCGCCGCCTCTTCGACGAGAACCGGCAGGTCCTTACCTCCGCCAGCGCGCATCTCAACTATGCCCTCTCCGGCGGTTTCTACCCCGGCCAGGTCTACGTCATCGCGGGCCTGCCCAACAGCGGCTCATCCTCGCTGGTGCTTCAGCTGATGAACCACGTCGCGGCGGAGCAACAGACGCACTGCCTGTTCGTGGGGCTGCAGCGAGGCGTGGAGGAGGTCTTCAAGCGCAGCCTGGCCTACCTGGGCAAGATCCCCGTCTGGGAGATCGACGAGAAGCGGCAGCATCCGAAGGAGCTGTACGAGGACAAGGACTTCAACCGCCGCATCTTCACGGCCTTCGAGCGCTACCAGCATTTCTCGGAGAACATCACGATTCTGGAGGGCGCGACGGGAGCCAGCCTCTCCCGGCTCGGGCAGCTGCTGCGCGACAAGAAGGAGGAGCTGCGCACGCACAACGTCCGCCATACGAACATGCTCCTCGTCGTGGACAGCCTGCAGCTGATGGTGGCGCTGATGCGCGCCCTCTGGGCGGAGCATGCGCTGAGCGGCGAGCTGGAAGGCATAGCGGAGATGTCCCACTGGGATATCGAGACGCTCACCAGCCGCCTCAAGGCGATGGCCCGCGAGTTAGACGTTACCGTGCTCGCTACGATGGAGCACAACATCTCGCATCGGGGCATCGCCGGTGACCGCTCCGAAGGCGACCCCGCGATGCAACGCCTGTTCTCAGACACGCAGTTCGCCGATGCGGTGATGATCCTCTCGCGCCAGGGCGCCAGCCTGCTCAACCTGCGGGACTACTTCAAGACGCGCTACAGCGACACGCCGCTGGAAGGCAGGATTGCGGAGATCAACGCCCGCCTCCTTGAGTACGAGGAAATGTACAAGCAGACACAGGACTTCCAGGCGCTGCGCAGCGAGTTCGCCGTGCTCGACATCGTGAAGAACCGCAGCGGCCCGCGGGACAAGATCCTCTACGTCTCCCACAAGCCGACCTCGAACTTCGAGCCCCTCGAGTACCTCACTTACTGAGGCGGCTCGGGGAAGTCGCCGCTGGCCAGAGCGCCCACGTAGCTCGCTACCATCGGGACGAGCGTGCGCTGCGCCTCCATGAGCGGCTCCCCGGAGTGCGCCACCTTCATCTGCAGCAGCACACCCTGCAGCGCGGCCCGGGAGTCGCCGCCGGGCACGATCTCTTCGCCCGGCAGGAACAGCTTGGCGATGACGCGGTGGGGATTGGGCAGCAGGGTGCGCGTGGTTCGCGTGACAGCCAGCCCTGATCTGCTCATGCCTCGGTCCCTTTGAATCGGCTGGCGTGCTCGAGTCCTTCGCTGGCAAGTTCGTACATCTCCAGGAGCGACAGCAGAAAGCAGATGGTGCTCTCGGCACCTTGATTCTGGTTGACCTGGGTGGCCCCGAGCCCATCGCGGCAGCCCGCCGTCACCGAGTCGTAGAGCGGCATTCCGAGTCGGTTGACGCCGAGGAACCACGCGAACGATTCACGCATGCGACGGAGATACTGATGATCTCCGGTGGCGAGGTAGGCGCCCCGGAAGGCGAGCACGAAGGACGCAGCATCGATCGCCTGCTCGTCCGCGGGCGGCTTTTTCCCGCCGCGGCAGTGCCAGCCGGCGTTCCCGACCAACGTCAGGCGCCCGTCCTCGAAGCAGACGTTTTCGAGGAACTCGAGAGACTCGCGCGCCACGCGCAAGCTCGCCCGCTCGCCCGTCACGGAGAATGCCTTGAAGAGCGCGAGCGGAAGGACGGCATTGTCGTAGGTGAGCGTCGGCTCGAACCAGCGCCAGACATCGCTGGCCTCCTGCTGGTAGCGCTTGACCAGCTTGTCTGCCATGAGGCTCAGGCTGTTGCGGGCTGCGTCGCCGGACGGCTCCGCAGCGACCAAGCTCGAAAGGCCGAGGATGGTCGACGCGGTTCCGCGCGGGCCGAGCTCCATCGCTCTCGGCAAGGCGCGGACGAGCATCTCCCTTGCCAGCAGCCGGCAGCCATCGTCGGTGGCGAGCGCGACCGTCGTACCGAGCGCCCAGATGGCGCGGCCCAGGCAGTCTTCCGAGCCAGGACTCGACTCCTGCGTGCGGTCGTAGCTCATCAGGTTCTTGAAGTCGCCCGCGTCGTTCTGGGCGCAGTGCAGGTAGCTGAGGTACGTGGTCACCAGTGCCTTCGTGTTGGGATCGCTGCTCACCCGGTCCGCGTGGAGCGCGACGATCAGAGCGCGCGCGTTGTCGTCAACGCAGTACCCGCTGCTCCGCGCGGGAACGCTGTATCTGGCGTGCTGGATCACTCCGGTGTCGTCAGTCATCCGGATCAGATGATCCAGGCGTAGCTCGGGTAGGCTGCTGACGCGCGTCGGCCTGATGGGTGCCAACCGGGTGGGCGCCTCCGCCAACACCTTGGTCCAGAGATCGAGGTGCGCCTTTCTGATCCGCGACCACACCATGGACCGGGTGAATTCGAAGGCGGAGCATCGGACGCGCTCGATCTCGGTGGGCGAGCCGAGCAGGGAGAGCAAGACGGCGCCCAAGGCGTCGTGATCGCCGAACGGGAACAAGTACCCGTGTCCGCCCGAGAGGAGCTCCTTGGCGTGCCAGTACGGCGTCGATACGACGGCCGCTCCCGCCCCCATCGCGTAGGACAATGCGCCGCTCGTGACCTGCGCCTCGTTCTGGTATGGGCTGACGTAGAGGTCGGCGGCCTGCAAATAGTTGCAGAGCTCTTCGTCGGAGACGAACTGGTCACGGAAGACTACGTGCTCGCGGACGCCGAGGCGTTCGGCCTCGCGTTCGAGGGACGTCCGGTACGCCTCGCCGTGCCGGCGCACGATCCTGGGGTGCGTCGCGCCGACAACGAAGTAGACCACATCGGGGAACTTCGCGACCACCGCCGGCAGCGCGCGGATGACCGTCTCGATCCCTTTGTTGGGGCTCAGGAGTCCGAACGTCAGCAACATCCGTTGGCCGGAGACGCCGAACTTCGCCTTCAGACGCTGCGGGTCCCGAGGTGCCATCTCGGGGATTCCGTGCGGGATGACCTCGATCTTTTTCTCGTTCACCCCGTAGGATGTCCTGAGCAGATCTGCTGCTACCTTGCTCATCACGACGAGCCGCGCGCACTCGCGGGACATCTTCTGGATGATCGCTCTTTGAGAGTCTGACGGCCTCTTGAGGACGGTGTGCAGCGTGGCTATGGCTGGCGCGCGGAGCGCCGTTAGAAGCTCGAGGATGTACGCGCCATCATCACCGCCGAAGATGCCGTGCTCGTGCTGAATGGACACGAGCCGCACGTCCGAATAATTGACGAACTCGGCCGCGCGAGCGTAGTCGCCCTTGACCCCCTGCCGAATCTCGTACTTGACCTCACGCGGGTACTCGTACTGACCTCCCGGATCGCTCACCGCGATGATCATCGGGAGCACGCCCTCGCTGGCGGCGCCGCTCGCCGCGGAGAGGTCGCGGGTGAAAGTGGCAATGCCGCATCGACGCGGCGGATAGGTCCCGACGAACGCGATCGGTAGGTCCGCGCCCGTCGGCCTCAGCAGCGTGGGGGTTTCCTGCCGCAATTCGCCGTGCTCCGAGCCTCCACGTCTATCCTGGCTCATCGCCGGCGCCTCCGCGCTTTCGTTCCAGAGCCCGGTGACGCCCCTACCTCCCGGGACTGTTCGATTGCGCTCGCCGGGTACTGGGGAACCCGGCTCCTCCCGATCCGAACCGTTGGTGCTCCGTAAAGTCGTCATGATATGAGATTCATTGTAGTTGGGATGTGGCGTCATTTCCCTCAGTTTTGCCAGTGCACTCCATACTTCGCTCGACCGGCGCACGGTCGCGATCTGGTACGCGTTACCGAATCTGACCCCGGTTCGCACACCGGGAAATATGGCTCCCCAAACTTCCCGGTATGCGAACCGGCCCAGCCTGGCGGAGCCCGAAGGTCTTCTTCCGCATCGTCCACGTGGCCCTGGAGGCCCGCAACGGCGCCCCCGAGGCCGCCTACCGCGAACAGACCGTCGAGATCGTCCTGGGCCCAAGGGGGCTTTCGAGAACGTCACTTACTGAGGCGGCTCGGGGAAGTCGCCGCTGGCCAGAGCGCCCACGTAGCTCGCTACCATCGGGACGAGCGTGCGCTGCGCCTCCATGAGCGGCTCCCCGGAGTGCGCCACCTTCATTTGCAGCAACACGCCTTGCAGCGCTGCCCAGATGATCGCCGCCAGCCCTTCCGCCCGCTCGACCAGCGCCGGAATCCGCGCCACCGTGCCGTAGGCCCAGATCTTCTGCGTCACCACCGCCAGCCATGCCGCAAGCAGCGGCCTGAGCCCCGCCGCCAGCTCGGGCTCGGTGTCGGACAGCTCGAACAGCCGCCCCCCCAGGGGGTCCCCCCGCGCGAAACCCATCTCGCCGTACAGCTCGGCGTAGTGCTCCAGCAGTCGGCTCACGAGGTCGCTCGGCGACATCGTTCCCTTGAGCACCTTCAGCCGCAGCTCAGTCTCGGTCTGGTACTTCAGCCGGCCGAGGACGTGGGTGAGCAGGGCCGCCTTGGATGGGAAGTAGTTGTAGACGGAACCCTTGGGCAGCCCCGCCTGCCGGGCGATGTCGTCCACGCTCGTCGCGTAGTAGCCCTTCGACCAGAACAGGTCCCACGCCGCGGCGACCAAGCGATCGCGGTTGGTCGGCCCGACGGCCCGCGCCGTGCCCGCGCGCCCGCGAGTCCGGGACGCCTTGCCGGGCTGAGGGCGAGCCTGGGATGCCTTGCCGCCGGTGCGCATGTCTACCTCCCGGGTAACGAAGCCAGGTGATTCTACCACGAACATGACGACCGGTCATCGTGCATGAAGGATCCGCATCAGTACTGGATTCTCCTGATCTGGAGCGGAATCGCAGACCCGGGTTTCACCCCCGCTTAACGGCTTTCTTGTGCTGAGCATGGAACAATCTCGGCGGGATGGCGGTCTTGTAGACCGTCCACAGCGTTTAACCTCCATCCTTTCTGGACTTATGGGAAACTCGAGAGGAGACGGTGTCCCCACATCGTCTCCTCAAGAGTTTTCCAGGGACCCCGTATCACTGCCAGACGGATCCACGTGGAGCCGCTGCGGAAGGTTCTCTCCTGGCTTACCTATACAATCTCCACGTCATGGCTGAAGGCTCATCAGTTCTGCTTGCCACAGCGGCGACTGTGGGCCTGGTGCACACGCTGCTCGGGCCTGACCACTACCTGCCTTTCGTGGTGATGGCGCGCGCCTGGCGGTGGAGCAGTGCGCGCACCGCGCTGGTCACCCTGCTCTGCGGCGTTGGGCACGTCGGCAGCTCGGTGGTGCTTGGGCTGATCGGGGCGGCCCTCGGCGTGGCCGTGCAGCGGCTGATCGCGGTGGAGTCCCTGCGCGGCGAGGTTGCCGCCTGGATGCTGATCGCGTTCGGGCTGGTCTACTCAGTCTACGGGCTGAGGCTGGCCATGCGCGGCAGGCAGCACACGCACGTCCACATCCACGGCGAGGGCGCGGTTCACGCCCACGAGCATTCGCACGTGGGGGAGCACACCCATGTCCACGCCGGGGAGAGGCCGAACATGACACCGTGGGTGCTGTTCACCATCTTTGTGTTCGGCCCCTGCGAGCCGCTCATCCCGCTGGTCATGTATCCGGCGATGGCCCACAGCTACGGGCTGATGATGCAGGTTGCGATTGTGTTCTCCGTGATCACTATTGCGACGATGCTCGTGGTCGTTCTGCTCGGCGCGCGGGGGCTGGAGCTTCTGCCGGCGGGGCGGCTGGAGCGCTACAGCCACGCGCTGGCTGGCGCGGCGATCCTGCTGTCCGGGCTGGCGATCCGCTTCCTCGGCCTGTAAGCCACGCGGGGGCGAGCCGCCTTCTGCATTCCTAGGGGAGCACCTGACCCATGACCGCAGGTGTTGATGCTACACTGCGCGCATGGCGAGCCGACTCAAGGGCGTGGTGCTGGCGGGGGGCACGGGGTCGCGGCTCTACCCGCTGACGAAGGTGACGAACAAGCACCTGCTGCCGGTGGGGCGCAAGCCGATGATCTACTACCCGCTGGAGAAGCTCGTCGAGGCGGGGATCGACGAGATCCTCGTCGTGACCGGGACGGAGCACATGGGGGCGGTGGTGAACCTGCTCGGCAGCGGCAAGGACTTCGGCTGCCGCTTCACTTACAAGGTGCAGGACGAGGCGGGCGGGATCGCCCAGGCGCTGGGGCTCGCCGAGGGCTTCGCCGGGGGGGGCCGCCTGTGTGTCGTGCTTGGAGACAACGTCTTTGAGGACGGCATCGGCGAGGCGGTGCGGGCCTTCGCGGAGGCTGAGGCCGGCTGGGCGCACATCTTTCTAAAGTGGGTGGAGGATCCGACGCGCTTCGGCGTGGCCGAGGTGGCTGGCGGCCGCGTGGTGATCATCGAGGAGAAGCCCTCCCAGCCGAAGAGCCACTATGCCGTCACCGGCCTGTACATGTACGGCCCGGAGGTGTTCAGCGTTATCAGGACGCTCAGGCCGTCGGCCCGCGGGGAGCTGGAGATCAGCGAGGTAAACCAGCACTACGCCGAGGAGGGCCGGCTGGGGTTCACGGTGCTTGAGGGCTGGTGGACCGACGCCGGTACCTTCGAGTCACTGAAGCGTGCTCAGGACCTGGCCATCTAGCCCTGGGGCTTGGTGAGCGCGCGGGCCATTTCCTCCCACTGGCGCGTCCGGATGCGGGGGGCGGAACACGCTGATTCCAGTTGAACAACTGCGCACTTGCTGCGTCTAACGTGTCGCCACGCGAGTGATGCTGCACCAGATCGCAAGCGACGGCAATCTTCATACTCCTACCTTTGAAATGCCGGGGAAACCCGGCGTTTCATTTTCCGGCTAACGCCGCCTCAGCGCGCTTCGGTCTCCGGCGGTGCCGCGCGCCCTGTCCGCCAAGGGGCAGCCGCCGTCCGCCTCCTGCGCCGTATAATCGCCTCGTGCTCGTAAGGCGAGCAGTGGTGGCCGTGTTCGTGAGCCTGCTTGTGGCCGTAGCGGCCATCGGCGCCCAGGCCGGCCCGGCGCGTGCGGGCGCGAAGTCCGCGCACAAGCTGGCGGGGCTTCCCGAGATTGTCCAGCAGGCTCCGAAGCTGCCCGATGGCGAGACGACGAGCCTTAAGCTGCGGGAGGTTCTCTCCCGCCCGGAGTTCGCGGCAGACTACGGCAAACCGCCGGATGTGTCGTTGCTCGAGCGGCTGTGGGAGTTCCTCAAGAAGCTGTTTGCCCCGCTGGGACTCGTGGGGTGGAGTCCGATCGGGTACGTGGCCGTCGTGCTGATGACCGCCCTCGTCGTCTTCCTGCTCACCAAGATGGTATGGGAGTTCTCCGTGCACCTGCGCGCCAGGGTGGCGGAAGCGGATGAGAGCGAACCGCCGCCGCCGACCGTCGAGGCGATGCTCAAGGCCGCGGCGGAGGCTGCCGCTAGAGGTGATTTCCGCCAAGCGGTGCGCCTGCGGTTCAACGCTCTGGTGAGCAGCCTGGGACTGCCCAGCGTGGCGCTGCGCACCAACCACCAGATACTGCGCAACCTGGCGCAGGGTTGCCCCCCAGCGCGCAGCCCGATGGCGGAGCTGGTCGCCTGCTTCGAGGATGCCTGGTACGGCGCATTTCCTTGCGCCGGGACTGACTACGCGATGGCATGCGCCTTGGCCGCGACGGTGGAACAGGCGGTGAAGGGGGCTGAGGCGTAAGCATGCGCCGGAGTGAGTCAGTGTGGTTGGTGCTGGTTCTGGTGCTTTTCGCGGGGGTAAGCCTATGGCTGGTGTGGCGCATGAGCAAGCAGCAGGAGACGCCTCCGCCATGCTCCACCTATTCCGCCGCGCCCTCGGGCTGCCTGGCGTTGTACGAGCTGCTCGGCGAGCTCGGGTTTGAGGCGCGCCGTTTCGGCGATACCGAGTATGACTATCCCAAGGGCGAATGCGTCGTCGTTGTGCTTGAACCCGCCCAGGACATGGCGAAGATGCTCTTCGGCGTGCTCGACGCGAAGGCCCTGCGGTTGTGGATCAAGGGCGGCGGGAGGTTCGTGCTCGCCAGCGCCCCCGACGACCCGACGCTCAGCGTCGCCCTCCATGACCTGCTCGGGGATACCAGCTCGCAAGGCCCTTCGAAAGTGCCGCCCAGTCTAGTCGCCAAGTACGAGAAGCGTGGCCAGGCGGGAAGCGAGGTGGCGCTGTGGCATACCTACCGTCCTGGGCAGGTGTACCGGCTGCCGCCCGACCGGCCGCCCCTGTGGCGCGACGTCGGGCGCATCGAGACGGCTTCCCTGCTCGCCCCGGCCAGCCAGGCGGGGACCGGCATCCTCTACTGCAAGGGCTCGACATCAGTCGGGCCAGCCACCCCGGAGCCGGTCGTCTCTTACGTACGCATCGGCGACGGCGAGCTGTTCTGGGTTCTTAAGCCGGAGCTGTTCACCAACGGCTGGATCAACCGGGCTGACAACCACCGGCTCATTCTGGCGGTGCTGGCGCTTGCCGCCCATGGAGGGCCGGTGTACTTCGATGAGCATGTGCACGGCTACCAGCGTGAACGGGGCAACGCCGCCTCGCTGCTGCTGCGCACGACAGGCGGCGGCTTGCTGATCGCCTTGGGGCTGGGCATTATCCTGTGGTTCCTGGGAGCGGCGATTCAGCCCGCCCGGGCGAAGCCGGAGGGCGCCCCGCAGAGGCGTCAGGCGGCGGAGATGGTGCTCGCCCAGGCTGACCTCTACCGGCGGGCCGGGATCAGGCCGCAGGTCGCCGAAAGCCTGGTGGACGGCGTCCGCCGCGCCTTTGTGGTTGCTACGCACCAGGCGGTGTTCCCCGACAACGCCGTGCTCGGCACAGCCCTGGAGGAGGCGGTCGCACGCGGCGTGACGGGCGTTGAGCCGCTTCTGCTCTATTTGCGTACGCGGGCGGTGCCGACGCGGCAGGCTGATCTGCTGAGGCTGGCGCAGGCCTGCGACAAGGCGCGGGCATGGCTGCAGCGGGGGGCTAGGGGAATCGAGTGACGCAGCAGCCCTCATCCAAGCCGGTCTTCCCACGGGAGATCGCGCAGTACATCGATGTCGCCGCCTACCTGCTTGATGCGCGTGCACCGGCGGCCACGCTCTACCTCGACGGCTCGCTGACGGGGAAGGAGCTGCTGCTACTGACGCGGGCGGGGCAGGCGGAGGCGGCAGCGACGCGGCGCTGGCACGGCTACTTCAGCCGCGCGGGGTATCAAACGCTGGTCATCGATTCGCTGAGCGGCCAGGGCATCCCGGTGGTGCTCGACTACCTGGCGCGCCTGCTGAAGCGCAAGCTGGCGGTGGCCCGGCGGCTGGGATTGCAGGAGGCCGTGCTGCGCGTCGTGGCCCTGGGCGTGCCCAACGTCGGCAAGAGCACGTTCCTGAACAAGCTCATCGGCGGGAGGAGGCTGCGCACCGGCGACGTGCCGGGCGTCACCCGCGGAAGGCAGTGGGTGAAAGTCTTCGACGATGTCGAGGTCCTCGACACGCCGGGGATCCTGCGCGACCCCGCGCTGCTGCGCCGGCGTAAGCCCTACTGGATGCTGCTCAACCTGATGCCGTACGACGAGACTCTGCGGGAGGAGGCGGTCGCGCTGCTGCTGGAGAGGCTCGGGCCCGGCGGGCTGCGCAAAGCGGAGCAGCTGTACCGGGCGGAGGCGGACTCGCTTCGCGGGGCTGACTGGGCCGCTGTGCTCGAGGCCGTGGCGCAGGCCGGGGGGTACCACAGCCGGTCGCCGGAGGGCGTGGAGAAGGCGGCGCGGCGTCTGCTGCGCGATTTCCAGGTTGGCCGGCTGGGCAGGCTGACGCTGGAGGAGCCGGGAGAGGCGGCGATCACCTCTCCGTTCTTCCGAGGTCAAGTCGCGGACTGACGAAGGCCACGCGCCTAGTCCTGGCGCCCAGTCTCGGCGGCGAGCCCTGCCCGGCTGAGGGATCTGCCGCGGCATTCGTGGAACCGCGGTGCGCCAGGCAGAGTCTACCCCTGAGTCAGCCGCCGGCGCAGGCGGGCCCCTCAGGGGCCGATGGCAGGAGGGCGCGGCGCACCGATGTAACATCGGCGGGCCACGGATCATCTGTTATACTGAGTGCTGGCTAGCGGCTGCAGCGGGCCGGTCGTGCTGCGTGCATGGCGGGCCGTGATGGAGTAATCTGGCCAGAGGTCACAGAGGATGAAGACTTTCGTCTACACTGCAAAGGACAGCGCCGGCAGGATCATCTCCTCCCAGGTCGAGGCCGACAACCCCAAGGCGGTCATCGAGGCCTTGCGGCAGGAGGGGTTCTTCGTCACCCGGATCGTGGAGAGGCGTGCGGCCTTCAATCCGCTGGTGCTCATCGAGCGCCTGTTCAAGGTCGGCCTGAAGGAGCTGACGATCTTCTCCCGCCAGTTCGCGCTGCTGATCAACGCCGGCCTCACCTTATCCGAGGCCGTGGACACGATCGAGGAGCAGACGCAGAACAACAGCTTCCGCGAGATTCTGCACCGGGTGAAGCTGGACATCCAGGGGGGCGAGACGCTGACGCGGTCGATGCAGAAGCACCCGCGGGCGTTCTCCAACTTTTACGTGAGCATGGTGCACTCGGGCGAGATCGGTGGTGCCCTGGACTCCATCCTCGAGCGCGTGGCCGTGTTCTTTGAGAAGGAGCTGGAGCTTAAGAACAAGATCAAGAGCGCGATGGTTTACCCCACCGTGGTGGCCAGCTTCGCCTGCCTGATTTCGCTGTTCATGCTGCTGTACATCGTGCCGCAGTTCGCGGCGTTCTACAGCGACTTCTCGGGGGGCGAGGCGCAGTTGCCGGCCCTGACGCGAAAGATGATCGAGATTTCCGACTGGCTGCTCCGCTACTGGTATTGGCTGCTGACTATCCCTGTTGCGATACTCCTCTTCATCAAGTTCCGCAACTCCAGGTGGGGCCACATGCTGCTTGACCCCATCGTCCTGCGCATCCCAATCTTCGGCCCGCTGGCGCGCAAGGTGGCGATCACCCGCTTCACCCGCACCTTCGGAACGCTCACGCAGTCGGGCGTGCCGATCCTGGAAGCCCTGGAAGTGTCCAAGAATACGGCGTCCAACGATGTGATCAAGCGGGCGATCATGTACACCCGCGATCGCATCCGCGAAGGCGAGACGATTCACGGGCCGATGAAGCGCACCAAGGTGTTCCCGCCGATCGTAACCAACCTGATCAGCGTGGGGGAGGAGGCCGGGAACCTCGAAGAGATTCTGTACAAGCTCTCTGACTACTACGACGACGAGATTGACGCGACGATCCGCTCGCTGGCATCGCTGATCGAGCCTATGATGATCGTCGTAATCGGAGTGGTCGTCGGCACGATCGTCATCTCTTTGTACTTGCCGATCTTCAACTTGGTGAACGTCATCAAGTAGGCAGGCCGGCGGCCGTTTGGGCCGCTGGTGGTACATTGAAAACCGGCGCTGAGAGCGCCTGAGTGCAACGGCGGTGGATCACGCCGTGGCACGAACCTCAATCTAGGTCATCAGCGGTGCCACGAGTCTGCAGCGGGTAGGTGGCGCCGTCGAGACGCTTATTATTCTCAATTCTGTTTGAGGAGGCCAGGTGATGTTATTCTCTCGTACCAGGGGCTTTACGCTGATTGAGCTCTTGGTCGTCATCGTCATTATTGGGTTATTGGCAGCTATCGCGCTGCCTAACTACATCAAGGTGAAGGAGAAGGCTAAGGAAGCTGAGGTCAAGGCCAACCTGCACAACATCCAGCTGTCGGTGGAGCGGTTCGCGGTGGACACGGAAGGGTCCTATCCGAACTACCTCATCGGCGGTGAGGCGAAGTATGCACGGACGGTCAACACGACAAGCAGCGCCAACGCCTTCAGTGACATCGTACCGTGCAACCCCATCGAGGGTGTGAGCGACCCATTGCTGCGGCGTGGCTATGTTGATGCCTATCCGCACAACCCGTTCACCCGCAACGGTGTGGCCATCCACCAAGTGCAGGAGAACCTGCCGACTTCGTACGTCAACAGCAGCGACCCGCTGCGCAACGGCGAGAACGGTGACAACAACAGCCAGTTGATGCTCGGTACGCGGTTTGGTTCCTACTGCACCAGCATGGGCAGCGTGCTGTGCGATGCGCGCTTCCAGATGTGGACCTTCATGAACATCACGTCTGGGATTCCGAACCCGCGCAACACACGCGCTGACATCGAATACCAGTTCTGGGACATGTGGAAGGGCAACAAGCCGCTGCCGTTCCTGCCCGGGCAGTTCTTCTACAAGGGCGTAGGGCCGATCGTGGCGGTGGGGACCAATGACGCCGCTGCCGCGCCGATCCTGCCGACCGAGATCGACACCTACATGATGGGTGGTTACGGCGGCATTCGCACCAAGGGGAAGGACGTTCTGGGTACTGAGCGGCAGATCATCTACACCGCGCGGGTGGCCGGGGGCAACATGCTGGCGATGGGCGACGGCAACTTCGCCCTGCAGCCTCCTATTCCTGGGCCCGGTCCTGGCACCGGCACGACCCAGCGGAACATCTGGCCGTGGACGCGCAGCCAGCGCTCTCCATCGCAGTACGAGGGCAGCCCTTACCAGCCGGCCCGTCCGAGCGACACCAACGAGCAGCTGATGTACGGGAACCCGAACGGTGTCCGTGACGGGCTCGTGCTCGTGCTGACCGCTGGCGAGGACTACGTCGGCGAGCGGTAAGCTTCAGACTTGCGGAAGCAAGAAGGCCGCCCTACGGGGCGGCCTTTACTTTTCTGCTCACCTTTCGCCTAGCGGACTAGACGTGCCGTGCGCAGAGGGCCGAGGATGAACTCGCGCAGCGGCTGCGACGTGACGCAGACGTGGAAGTCCCCGCCGCAGCGCCGGGCGAAGGTCTTCAGCTCAGCTTGTAGCGCGCCCAGCCGCTGGTGGTAGCGCCTGAGCACCGCCTGTCCCATGCTCACTTCCTCCGTGGCCCCCGTCTCTGCGTCCACCAACTCCAGGTCGCCGGCGAGCTGCGGGTTGGCCTCCTCCGGCGCGAGGATTTGGATTAGCTCCACCTGGTGGCCCAGCCCGGCCAGGGGGGCGATGGTCTCAAGCCGCTCGCCGGTGAGGAAGTCGCTGAGCACGCACACCACGCCGCTCTTGCGGGTCTGGGCCGCGAAGCGTGCGGCGGCGCCGCCGAGCGAGCTCGGCCCGCGAGCCTCCAGATCGTTCAGCTTGCGCAGCAGCGGGTGGATCCTGCCCTTGCCGCGGGTCGGCGTGCTGAGCATGGCGTAGTGCCCCGCGAACACGGAGACTGCCACGGTTTCCAGATTGGCGAGCACGATGTAGGCCAGCGCCGCGGTCAGCTTGCGGGCGTGGTCGAACTTGTCGGGGGTGCCGTAGTCCATGCTGGCCGAGCAGTCGAGGATGACGTAGAGGCGCAGGTCCTCCTCTTCCTCGAAGAGCTTGATGAAGAACCGCTCCAAGCGGCCGTAGGTGTGCCAGTCGATGCGCCGCAGATCATCGCCCTGGATGTACGGGCGGAAGTCGACGAACTCCACGCTTTGGCCCTTGTTGCGCGACCGCCGCTCGCCGCGCATCTGCCCGCGGAACACCTTGCGGGCGAGCATCCGCAGCCCGTCGAGCTCGGCCAGAAACGCGCTGTCGATGGGGTCCTTCTTTCGCGGCAGTATCGCCATCTGCGTGATTGTAACCGCCACCCGCCCCGGCGGCCCGCGCCTACTTCAGTTTCTTTGCCTCTTCTTCAATGTTCAGGTGTAGCAGCTCGGCCATCCGCCGCACGGGGTCGTAGTCGCTGTCGGCGGCGGGCACCAGACCCTCCACTTCGTAAAGGTCCATCAGCACCTTCTTCCCCTGCGCATCGCCAGCGATGGCCAGCAGGGCGTCAGTCACCTTGGTGCTGAGCTCGGGGCTGAGCGCAGCAGCCAGCGTGACGTTGTCCGCAGGGATGTCCGGCGTGTAGGCGAGCACGCGCGTCTTTCGCATGATGTCGGGGAACGTCGACTCGCTGAGTTTGGTGCGCGCGTCGTCAAAGCAGCACGCCGCATCGGTGCTGCCCTTGAGCAGCGCGATCAACGCGCCGTCATGGCTGCCGGCGAAGGTGAACCCGCTCAAGTCCTTCTCGGGGTCGACGCCGTTCTCCAGCATCAGGGTGCGCGGGTAGAGGTGGCCGCTGGCCGAGGCCTGCTCGGCGAACGCCACGCGCTTGCCCTTTAGGTCGGCGACGCTGTGCATCGGGCTGTCGGCAAGCACGACGATCTGCCCGCGGTAAGTGGGCTTGCCGTGCCTCACGACTTCAAGCGCGGCACGGTCGCCGTTGCGCTGGTGGGCGAAGAGGTAGGCCATCGGCGGCAGCCAGGCCACCTGCACTTTCCCCACGCCCATCGCGGCGACGATCCCCTCGTAGCTGCTGGCCATGAGGGTCTTGATGTGCAACCCGGTGCGCTCGGTGAGCATCGCGGCAAGCTGGTCGCCGGAGTCGAGGACCTTCTCCGCCTCCGTGCTCGGCACAAAGGCCATGACGAGCGGATTGTCGGCGCTGCCCAGGGGCTTGCCCTCCGACTTCGGCTTGTAGCACGCGCTGAGCGTGAGCAGAGCGAGGATGGCCAGGACGGGAGCGATGCGGTGCATGTGCGCATTATACGCGCGACTGCGGGCGCCTCGTGGCCGCCGTGGCGGGCCGATGGCGCGCGGCCTAGGCGCGGAAGAACTCGCCCAGCGGGATGATGTGAATGCCTTGGCCGCTCACAGAATCGGCGAGCGAGGTGTCGCCGGTGACGACGCATACCGGCCGCAGCTTGGCGGTCATCTCGAAGACCAGGTCGCGCAGGCGGCTGTCGCCGGCCGGCTTGGAGCCTTCATCATCGCCCGAGCCGTACTCGACGGTGAGATGGTTGCCAAACTCGACGCGCGGCTGGAACCACTTGTTGAACACGAGATGGAAGCTCCCGGTGAGCTCCTTGCCGAGGATGTCGAAGTCGCGGATCAGCTCGTTGCAGACCACTTCCTCATCCGTCCCGCGGATGTAGTGGTCGTAGGCTGGCACTCGCTGCAGGACTGATGTGGCGTCGATGACGTACGCGGCGCCGCGGCCGTGGGTGAACGCTTCGCGCCTTTGGAGCTGCGCCAGGTTGAACCGGCCCAGCACGTCTCTTTGGTCGGCCGGGGGAGGCGCCTCTGCAGCGGCCGGGTCAGCAGCCGGTTCGGTGTCCCGCTCATCCCGGGGTTCCTCTTCAACCGGCTCAAGCCCCGGCGGAATCTCAGGCTGCGCGCCCCTGGCCTCGTCAGCTTCAGTCTGCTCCGGCTCAGCCTCCATGACCGGCTCGTCGTGCGCCCCCCGTGCCGCGGCCAGCAAGTGCGGCGCGCGGCGCTGCAAGTCCTCGACGAGATTGCGATACTCCTCCGTGGTATGGTCGAGGTCGGCGATCCCCTTCTCGAGCTCAGCCACGTGGGCCTCCATCTCCCCGGTCTCGGGGGATTCTGCTTGCAGGTCCGGACGGTTGAGCAGCTCGGCGGCACGTGAGAGCACGTCGAGGTAGGCTGAGCGCTCGTCTCGGACCTGCCGTGTTGCGGCGAGCTCGTCCTGCACCGCCCGCGCTTCGTCGGCGAGCTGCTTCCGCTCCACCTCAAGCTCGCTTAGACGTGCCACCAGCAGCCGCGCCAGCTCAATGTCTTTCTCATGCATCGATGTCTCCTCTAGAACGGGAAGATGTCGCCCTTCATCTCCAGCAGCTGGAACACCTCGGGCTTGAAGTGAAACAGCTTGGCCCGCCGGCCGCGAGGTTGCTTGCTCATCTCGCCGGTGGGCTCGACGACCCCTAGCTCGAAGATCTTGCGCCGGAAGTTGCGCTTGTCGATCACCTTGTCCAGAATCACCTCATAGAGCTGCTGCAGCTCGGCCAGCGAAAACGACTCGGGCAGCAGCTCGAAGCCCACGGCGCTATAGGCTAGCTTGCCGCGCAGCCTGTGGCGCGCCGCCTGCACGATTTCCGCGTGGCCGTCCACCAACCGCGGCTGGTCGCTCTGGGCGTACCAGTTCACCGCCTGGCGGTCGGCGAGCTGCGTGGAGCGCAGCAACGCTGAGGGCACCAGGCCGAAATACGAGATCTCGATCGTGCTCTGCCCGCGGGCGTGCACCGCGTTACCGAAGGTGTAGAGCTGCTCCAGGTAGTCGACATGCACGCCCACCTGCTCCTGGATGATCCGCTCCGCCGCCTTGTGCAGCGGCTCGGCAAACCCCGGCTCGCCGCTCGGCAGAGCCCAGCGCGTGCGGTCGTGGCGGACGAAGAGGGTCTTCAGCGCTCCCTCGCTGATCGTCATCAGCACCACCACGACTGCCACAACGATCTCGGCGTCCATCAGAGCACCCTGCGGCGAAGGAGCGGGCGCTGCACGTGGCCTGGCGGCAGGAACGCCTCGGCATCGCCGTGGGAGGGCGCCGTCCGGCCTGGGCCGGGCCCCATGCGCCGCAGCACATTATAGCCGAGTCGGCAGGCGGCACGCCCGGCGAGGGCGGCTCACGAGCCGCCCCTACGAAGGCAACGCGGCCAACCTGGTGCGTATAATCGTGCTGTGCATGCAGCCAGGGATGACGCGCTACAACGGGCGGCGGAGCTGCGCGAGGCGCTGCATGAGCACGCCTACCGCTACTACGTGCTGGACAGTCCGACGATCAGCGACGTGGAGTATGACGCGCTGTTCCGCGAGCTGCAGGCGCTGGAGTTGGCGCATCCCGACCTGAAGACCCCGGACAGCCCGACGCAGAAGGTCGGCGGGGTGGTGCTGCCGCAGTTCACGCCGGTGCGCCACCACGTGCCGATGCTCAGCCTGGATAACGCGCTGACGGAGGGGGAGTTCCGCGCCTTCGATGAGCGCCTGGGCAAGCTCCTTGGGCTAGGTTCGCCGTTCAGCATCGAGTACATGTGCGAGCTCAAGCTTGACGGGCTGGCGGTGTCTTTGGAATACGAGGACGGCGTATTCGTACGCGGGGCGACGCGGGGGGACGGCACGACGGGCGAGGACGTCACGGCGAACCTGCGGACGGTGCGCGCGCTGCCGCTCAGGCTACGCGGCGACTTCACCGGGACGGTGCGCGGCGAGGTGTTCATCCGCACCGACGATTTCCTGCGCGCGAACGTTGAGCGTGCCGCGCGAGGAGAGCCGCCGTGGGCCAATCCGCGCAACCTCGCCGCTGGCAGCGTGCGCCAACTCGATAGCGCGATTGCCGCCTCCCGGCCGCTCAGCCTGTACGTTTATGCGCTTGTTGATGCGGCGTCGTTCGGGCTCAGCACTCAGCAAGAGACGCTGGAACGCCTGCATGGTCTAGGGCTGCCCGTCAACCAGGAGCGCCGCGTCTGCCACGGCGCAGCGCAGGTGCTGGCGTATCACGCTGAGGTGGCGCGGCGGCGCGAGCTCTACTACGGCGAGGACGCAGAGGCGCTGCCCTACGCCATCGATGGGCTCGTCGTGAAGCTGAACGACGTGACGCGCTGGGACGAGTTGGGGCACACGGCGACCGCGCCCCGCTACATGATCGCCTTCAAGTGGCAGGAGCAGGAGGCGGCGACGCGGCTCAACGGCGTAGCGTTTCAGATCAGCCGCGCCGGCATCTTCAGCCCGGTGGCCGAGCTGGAGCCGGTGGCCATCGGCGGCGTGATGGTCGGCCGCGCGACGCTGCACAACCTGGACGAGATCGCGCGGCTGGGTGTGATGGTGGGGGACGAGGTGTTTGTGAAGCGCGGAGGCGAGGTGATCCCGAAGATCACGGGGCGCACTGCCCGCGACCGCGACGGCAGCGAGCAGCCAATCGTGGCTCCCACTAGTTGTCCGCATTGCGCCACGGCGCTGGTGCTGGACGAGCGGGCGCACAACTGGGCCTGCCCGAACCGCGACTGTCCGGGGCGCCTGGTGCAGCGGCTGGCCTACGTGGCGAGCCGCGGCGTGCTGGACATCGAGGGGCTCTCGGAGAAGACGGCCCAGAAGCTCGTCGAGGCCGGGCTCATCGGCGACGTGGACGGCCTGTTCTCGCTCAGCCGCGAGCAGGTCGTGGGGCTGGAGGGCTTCGCCGAGGTCTCCGCCGACAACCTCATCGCCGGGATCGCCAAGGCGCGGCGCCAGCCGCTGTGGCGCGTGATCGTCGCGCTGGAGATCCCCCAGGTCGGCTCGCAGACCGCCAAGCTCCTCGCGCGCCGGCTGGGCAGCCTCGAAGCGCTCTCGCAGGCGACCACCGAGGCGCTGCAGGAGGTGGACGGCGTTGGCCCGCTGATCGCCGACGAGATCGCCCGCTGGTTCGCTGACACGCGCAACCGCGAGTTCGCCAGCCGCCTCATTGCGGCGGGGCTGCGCACGGCAGTGGAGAGCGAGGAGGGCGGGGCGGGGCCGCTGCTCGCCGGCAGGACCGTCGTGCTGACCGGGACGATCAGCTTCGCCACGCGCGATGAGCTGCGCGAGTGGCTGGAGGCCAACGGCGCGACGGTGAGCGAGAGCGTGAGCAAGCGCACGCACATCGTCATTGCCGGGCCCGGCGCGGGCAGCAAGCTGGACAAGGCGCGCAAGCTGGGCGTCGCAGTCTGGGATGAGGCGGCGCTGCTGGACTTCCTGCGCACGGTGCCCACCGAGGGCGGCGCCAGGCCGGCGTGGTGGCCCCTGGACTGAGTGCGCCGCGGCGTCGCTGCGCGCCAGGCGCTGATTACGGCATGGCCAGCTCGTCGCCGTTCTCGGGGTAGTACTCCTCGAAGTAGATGTCCTGAGCCGCGAGGCAGAACTCAATGGTCCAACTGAGAAACTCGGCGTTTAGGTCTCCCAGCGGCATGTTCACGGTAACCAGGATCACTCCCTCATCCGGGTCAAGGCAGAACGCGCCAGTCGGGATGTCGCAGTTGAGGACCATCAGCTTCGTGAGCTGCTCCTCCCCGTGGTCCTTATCCAGCTCATCGACGTAGCACAGCACACGGAAGTACGGCCCGTCGTCGGTGGTGTAGAGCACGCCGCTGACCCGCAGGTCCTCCTCGGGGTCGACGACGATGTCATAGTGCTCCACGCCCTCTTCCACGATTTCGTGGTCGTAGGTCAGCTCCAGGTCCTTGAGGATCGCATTCACCGTGGCAGTGCCTTCCATCAGTGTCTCCAGGCGGCCAGGAAGCTCTTCAACCCGGCCAGGTTGATGCAGTCCTTCTCCGTGGCGATGTGCTCGGCGTTGAGTTTCAGCCGCGCCTTGAGCGCGCTGTTCATCCATCCGACCCGGGACAAACCGCCGTCGTGAGCGAGGAACCGCCCTGAGAGTATATACGCCTCGCTGACCCCGGCGAACCCCGGCACCTGCCGCCCGGCGATCCGCGCCAGCAGTGAATCGAAGGTCTTGCCGTCCGGGCTGCGCCCCGAGTAGTCCTTGCTGAGAATGCAGAGCAGGTCAAGGTCGTCGAGGAAGTAGGCGATGCACTCCGGGATGGCCGTGGTCGGATGAGGGTTTTCCCTGAGGCTGTGCAGATTGACGCGGGAAACGGAGCCGAGGCTGTACACCCGGGCGGCCTTCTCCGCGCCCAGGTAAGTCCCGCGCACGCGGTCCTGGCAGATGCCACGGTCTGCCGCCAGCTGCTCCATGTCGCGCGTCAGCTGGGCAAGCGTGGCCAGTTCGTCGTAGGGGCGGCCGCAGCAGGGAGGACGATCCACGCTGGCGATGCAGAACGCGTTGGGAGCGTAGCGCTTGCAGCTTGTGCAGACCACGAAGGGCGAGCCCTCCTCGGTGCGCTTCTTCAGTTGAATCGTGCGATCCTCGCGGTAGGAGAGTACGTTTGGCCTGAGGCTGCCGATGCGCAGCGGGTCGAAGATGATGTTCACCGAGATCACGCTGAGGATGAACTGCTTGCGCAGAGCGTCATAGATGATGTGGCCCAGGTCCTCGGGGGTGAGGCGCGTGTCGTACCAGCGGAGGCGCAGAGAGCCCTCCATCAGCTCGGCGGAGAGGGGGGTCTGCTCATTGATCACCGTGGCGAAGAGGCGCTCCAGGTAGGCGGTGGCGGCCACGCTGACCTCGCGGTCGCTGATGTCGATGATCAGCGCCAAATCGTCGCCTGTCGAGCCGCGTACGTCCACGCCGTCCACCCCGCCCATCGCGCGCACGACGTACAGCGAGTTCTGCGTGCTGCCTGCTTGGCGGAAGTCCAGGCGCTGCTGCTTGGCCTTCGCCAGCGCGGGGCGTAGCCCCAGCCGCTCGCTCAGCCAGGCGCTGATGTGATGTGCAGCCACGTGCCGGTCGCATTCCACCATCTCCACGCCCAGGGCGGCGAGCGCCGAGAGGACGACTCCGTCCTCGGGCGTCTGGGGCTCGCTGATCACCGCGGCGGCAAATGGGTAGCCGTAGAGGATGCGCCGCAGATCCCTCAGCCCGCCCTTCCAGTTGCCGAAGCGGCTGGCCCAGCGCAGGATGCTGCTCAGGAACAGCAGGCCGTCCCAGGCGCAGGCTCGCTGGATGACCTTTGCCCCCGGCAGCTCCAACGCCGCGCCCTCCGGCAGGTCGGCGGCGACATAGACCATGCGCCGCAGCAGTTCGCGGCTGTCGGTGAACGGCCGCAGGAACTCAGCTTCGCTGGGCGTGGCGTGGGCCAGATAGCTCGCCGCCGTGGTCAGCTCCCAGGCGGCTACGCAGGCGAGGGGGTCCGAGGCGAGGTGCGCGGCCAGGTCGCTCTCCGGCAGTGTGCGCAGGGCGCGCGCGTCAAGGAGCGTCTCGTTGATCGTCTGGTGCCGCAGCGCGCGCGACTCGCCGGAGGCCAGCTCCCCCGCCAGGGCGGCGTAGTCGAGGCTGTCGCTCATCGCTTTTCTACATCTCCTCCGGCAGCGGCAACGCCAGAATCTTGAACCCGCTCTGCATCACCTGGCGGAAGGCAGCGCTCAGGCGCCGGCGAAACGTGCGCATCGGCTCGGGCGCGTCGAGTACGCGGCAGTCGCGGTAGAACTCGGCGAACTGCGAGGCCAGGTAGTAGAGGTACGTGCAGAGCGTCGCCGGCTCATAGTGCAGGGCGGCGTCGGCGCACGTCATTGGGAATGCCGCCAGCGTCCGCGCCAGTGCAACCTCGGATGGATGGAGTTCCACCGCGGGGCGGACCGCCGTGTCCGCCTCCTCCGCCGTTGGTGCGGACGGCCCAGCCAGGTCTGGCATGCCTTCCACGAGCGTGCGGGTTCGGGCGTAGGCGTACTGCAGGTACGGTGCGGCGCGGCCGTCGAACAACAGCGCCTGCTCGAAGTCGAAGACGATCTTCTGGCTGCCCGTCACCTGCAGCATCGCGTACTTGATCGCCGCAATCGCCACGTCGCGCGCCACTTGCTTCACGTCCCCCGCGATGCCCTTCTCGCGCGTGATCACCTCCGCCCGCCGGATCGCCTCGTCGCGCAGCTCACGGTAGCTCACCACGTTGCCCTCGCGGCTGCTCATCTTCCCCTCGGGCAGCACGACGAGCTCATAGCTGACGTGCTTGCAGTTGTCGGCGTTGGGGAAGCCCCAGAGGTGCAGGATGGCGAACACCTGCTCGAAGTACAGCTTCTGCTCGGCGCCGACGACGTACAGGCTCTCGTCCAGCTCCTGGCCGGTCTTCTCGCGCACCAGGTCGAACTTGTACTTGGCCAAGCCGAGCTCCTTGGTCTGATACAGGCTTGTTCCGTCGCTGCGCAGGATCGTCATCTTGCCCAGCCGTGCGATGCGCTTGCGCTCATCCTCGGGGAACTTGTCCAGGTGCCGCTCGAAGTCCACGTACAGCGCGCCCTTGTACTCCTCCGACTCGTCGATCACGGCGATGCCGCGCTGCTTCAGCTCCCCGGCAGTCTTCTGGGGAAGTCCAACCCTCTCTACGCCGTATTCTGAGAAGTCCAGGCCCTCATCGAACGCGATACCAAGCTCGGCAAAGAAGGTGCTGAACTCCTCAACACACTGCGCCCTTGAGTTCCACCACTCGATCCATGCGTTTTGCCCCCAAACCGGACGGCTGTACTTCCGCCAGCTTTCATATGATGACCTCTCATCGGGCGAGTCCATGAAACGAGTCTCTTGCTCCCAATCTTGAAGCCACTTGGACAACTGCCATTCGAAATGCTCTGAGAAGAAGGCGAAGAACTGCCATCGCCCGTTGCGTCTCAGTCCAAGCTCACCAGAAGAGGTATCGAATGACAGCGCCGCTTTGGCTATCAACCCGAGTAGCTTGGTGCCATAGGCGTAGTATGTTCCCCACGGCAAGTCGCAGCCGGGACATTTCGATGCGAATGGATCGTGATCATGAAGCATCAGGCTCCTGATAGGGTCTAGCGATTTCGTCTCTTTCAAGTCGGGCAAGCTGCTCTCAAGTTCATTAATAAGGAATAGGAATTTGTGTCTTGGGAGTGTGTGGCGTGCCCAAATGGCCACGGCCACGTGCCTCCCTACATCCCCGATATACGTCGCCTTGAAGATGTCGTTCCCGGCGAACTCCAGCAGGTTGGCGATGGCCTGGCCGATTGCCGCGTTGCGGAGGTGCCCGACGTGGAAGTCCTTGTGCGTGTTGGGCTGGGCGTACTCCACCATGATGCGCCTCTGTGTCGGCGCGCCCTTGCCGAAGTCCGCGCCGAAGCGCAGCACCTCCGCCACCACATGGTCGGCAAGTGCCGCGGCGTCGTAATAGAAGTTGATGTACGCGCCCTCAGCCTCGACTCGCTCGACAAACGGCAGCAGCGGCACGGCGGTCGGCCCCGAATCGGCGGACACGGCGGTCGGCGCCGAATCAGCGGACACGGTGGTCCGCTCTACCAGGTCAAGGGCGATCTCCTGCGCCAGTTTCTCGCCTGCTATACGGGTGAGTTCGCTGGCGCGCTTCTTGGCCTCGGCCTTGCTCAGTCCCGCCGTCTCGAGTGCCAAGTCCTCCGCTGCGGCGCGCCCGGCCAGCGCGAAGCACACGTTCGTGGTCACGCCCCACTCCCGCGGAGGTTCGATGGGCATCAGCTGAGGTTCGGCGTCGGCGAAGCCGCGCGCGCTGAGCGCTGCCGCAAGCGCCTGCGCGATCTCCTCCTGGCCGTACAGCATGGCTGGCGATCTTAGCGCACCGTCCCGGCGCGCTACCCGCTAATCCAGCTGTTCTATGGCGATCAGCGCGTTGCGCTTGGCGTTCTCCCAGAGGCGCTGCACTTGCGAGTTGGCGTTGCCGCTGAGGGCCGACGGGTTGCCGCGGTGTGATGGATCGGACTCCTCGAGTTGCTTCTGCCAGGCGTCGCCGGCGGTAGCGTAGAACTCCGCGGCCTGGTAGAGCTTCTGGTAGGATTCGAGCTGGCGCTGCGCGCGCTCCCCGTACTTGATGCTGAACTTCGTGCTCTCCACCGTCACTGCGGCGATCAGCTCGTCGTACTTCGCCTTGGTCACGCCGAGATCGACGTAGCTCTGCACCGTGAGCACGGTGTCCAGCAGCCGCTCGGCGTCCCGCTCGTAGGCGCCCTGGAACGGCCAGTTACGCATCAGTCGCGTGCCGACGATCAGGAGAACCACGATCAGGACAAGCAGCAGGACGTCCTTCGCCACCTCGGCGTAGAACAGCACGCGCTTGCGCTGCTGCTCGGAGACTTCGCGCAGCGTGTCGGTGACGCGGGTCAGGTCGACCTTGGGAGCGGCTTCAGGGTCGTAGCCGCGGTCAAACCCGCAAAACATGCACTCCGCGGCGCTGTCGGCGTTGTGCTGGCCGCAGTTCTTGCAGAACCACTCCGCGGGACTCCCGCCGCCCTCGGCGGACTCCCCCTCCGGCTCGACGCTGATGTTCTCGGATGTCTCGGCCATTCACGACCTCCACCCAGTGCTACTCGCGTCCCATCAATGCCACCTAGATGATATCAGAATCGAGCCGTATTCTCAAAGGACACCGGCATCAGGTAACGCCTCCCGCCGAAGAGCGGACCAGGGTGCAGACCCTGTGGCGCAAGCTAGCCGCCGTCGCAGGGCCTGCTGAGAGGCCTGCCCGGCGTCCGCCAGCCTCGCCGGCCTCCAAGTCCTTGACATTCGCGCGGAAAGACCCATAATGTTGTACGTAGCGCCACGGGGCGCGTCACAGTCAGAAACCATCGGCAGAGATTCGTTGCTACGCAGTTATTGCCGCCGTCGTAAAGGACGGCGGCGTTTTATTGGGGGCCTGTCTTCTTCTCGCGAGGGTCCATGGCTCGGTCCTGGCGCCTCGCGCGTCCGCTATGATCCGCGGTGAAGCGATGCCCCGATTCTGTTGGCCAAGGGCTGGTCGATGAAAACCCTGCCCACTGCGCCCAAGCGAATCCTGGTTATCGATCTGGCCTTGATCGGCGACCTGGTCTGCGCCACCCCTGCTCTGGCAGCCCTGCGCGCCGCTTACCCCGGTGCCGAGCTTTGCGTGATGGCGGCCTCCGGCGCGGCGGCCGTGTTAGCCCACCACCCGTACATCTCGCGGCTGGTGCGCGTCGACAAGCGCGCCATACACCGCTCGTTCTCCGCGGTGCTGGCCGCTGCCAGGCAGGCGCGCATGCTCGACTGCGAGCTGGCGGTGCTCTTCCACAACTCGTTCGTCGCCGCGGCGATTGTGTTTCTGGCCCGCGTGCCCAGCCGCGCCGGGTACACGACTGACCTGCGCGGAGGGCTGCTCACCCACCGCGTGCCGCCCCCCGCGCGCCGGTTGCACCTGGTCGACCAGCGTCTCGAACTGCTGCGCCGCCTGGGGCTGCCCGCTGAGGACACAGAGCCGGTGTACTACGTCGACCGCGATGCCGCTGATGCCACTGCGTTGGCACTGCTCCCCGGCTGGTCGAGAAACCTCCCGCTGCTGGTTCTAGTGGTCGGCGCCTCCTGGCCGACAAAGCAGTGGCCGCGGGAGCGGATGCAGGCGCTGTGCTGCAAGCTGCCGCCGGGAGGCTGCGCCCTGGCACTCGTCGGGGCGCCCGGCCAGGAGGAGCTCGCCGAGGGCATCGCGCCGGGGGGCGTGCCGGTGTTCAATCTCGTCGGCAAGACGGACATCGAGCAACTGGGGCACATCCTCGCGCTAGCCACAGCTGTCGTGACGCCTGACAGCGGGCCGATGCACATGGCCGCCGGGCTGGGCAAGCGGGTGGTGGCCCTCTTCGGCCCGACTGACGCGGCGCTCTGCGGGATGCGCCATAGCTTGGGTGTCCACTTGCTGCCTCCCGCGCTATGCCGCTGTCATTGGAAGAAGCGCTGCACGGCAGAGTCGTTCTGCATGAGCGAAATCACCGAGGACATGGTGCTGGACGCGGTGCTCCCCTGTCTCGCCGCGGCGGAAGTCCGCTAGGCTGTCACCCTTGCTGCCGTGCTGACAGCGAAGAGCGGCCTCGGCTATGATCACCTAGCGCGTTACGTCTCAACGGGAGAGTAGGAATGCAGCACCGCGGTCTTCCTGCCTGGTTGGCAGTCCTTCTGATCGTCTCCATCGCCGTTCTGTCCGGGTGCAGCGCCGGGACGGGGAGTATAGGCACAGCTGATCCCGGACGACTCAGCCTGACAGTCCTGCCCGAGAGCTTCGTTGACGGCTGCTCGGCACAGGGCTTTTCGCTTCAGACCTACCAGCATGGCGGTCTCATGATCGCCGATGTGCATGTGAGCGGAGCCCAGGGCCTGAAGGCGCTGTACTTTGAGCTTTCGTACGACGCACAGCACTCCCGGCTGATCTCCGCGGAGCCGGCCGGTTTCTTTGCGGTTGAACCGGAGGTGCTGCGCCTGGCTGCGCTCGATCGCCATGCGCCCGGCAGGCTGTGGTTCGGCGCTGTTCTAGCCGGGTTCCCCGGGCGCGAGGGATTCAGCGGAGACGGCGTGCTGGCCACTGTGCGCTTCCGCGTGGGAAGCAGCGAAGTTCCGATCCGCGCCGTGAGCGGTGTTCCAAGCAGCAGCCTCTCGGCCGCGGTGCTCGTTATGGAGTCCGGCTCGCTCAAGTGGTACTGCTTTAATCAGGGCGACTACGATCAGAACGGCGAAGTGAACCTGGCTGACCTGACGCCCATCGCCGCGAACTTCCATGCGACGGGGTTCGACTTCAAGATGAGTGTCTCATGCGTCGACGGCGACGACAACGGCGAGGTCAACTTGGGGGATATCCAGCCCATTGCCGCCAACTTCCAGAACAGCCTGGATGGTTATCACGTTTACCGCAGCGTGAACTACAGCGACTACCCTGCCACCAGCACGGGGCCGAACGGGCCCGGAGCATTCCTGATCAACGACGTGCCCTTTTCGAGCATCCCTCTCGTTGCTGGGAAACGCAAATCGTTCAGTGTCGCGATTGCACCTCCCGGTCCCAACGACCGCTTCTGGGTGCGGCCCTATGACGCGAATGGAGAGGGTATCGCCAGCGGTATGGTGCAGAGCGCGGCGACCTGGCACACGACGGTTGTGGCCACTGGCTCGGGCGGGGCATTTGGCCTGTTCCCATCACTGGCCATGGTTAACGGCCGTCCGGCGATCGCGTTCAAGGCTGAGGGCAATCCCGGCTACGTGCGCGCTTCAGATGACCTGGGCACCACCTGGGGGCCGTACGTCCGGGTGATGAATGATCCCGAGGATAACGGCGACCTGATGTCTCTCGCCGTGATCAATGGTCTTCCCGCCGTGGCGTTCTCCGAGTACGACCGCACCCGCATCACGTACGTTCAGGCTGCCGACACTGACGGGGCAGCCTGGGGCACCCCGGTAGAGGTGGAGCTCCAGTACGCGCGCGATGCCATCTCACTTGCCGAGGTGAACCACCGTCCCGCAGTCGCTTACGATATGAACTCCGGGTCGATGTTTAGCGTGTGGTACGAGCGCGCGGGCGATGCAGCCGGTACGAACTGGGCCGTACCGTCCACGGCGATCGATGGAGGCGTGGCGGATGCCAAGTACGCCTCACTAGCAATAGTCAACGGGCACCCCGCCGTGGCGTTCCAGCGCCTGTCCGGTAACGGTGAGCTCTACTATACCTATTCCACCGATATCAACGGCGGCTCCTGGGCCACGCCAATACAGGTGTACACGGACGTCGCGGCCGCTGTCGGTGCTAACGCGGAGCTTCTGCTCGTGGGCGGCCACCCGGCGATTGCTTGCTACGTCGATGCGGGGCCAACGAAGAGGCGGCCGTTCTACGTCCGGAATGCGGACGCCGAGGGTACGGGCCCCTGGGATTCTCCGTCCCCAACCCCTGCCGACATCAGGGATCCGGTAACCAGCGGCTTGTGGATCTCGATGGCTGTCGTGGGGAGCCAGCCCTACATGGCGTTCTACGACATGGGTGACATGAACCTGCGCTGCGCCCCCGCTAGCGACGCGATAGGCAGCACCTGGCAAGCGTCAACCGTGGTGGACGACGGCGGAGGTAACGATGTGGGCCTGTACTGCTCGATGGCTGACGTGAACGGCCACCCCGCAATCGCCTACCAGGACCTTGATGCCCTAGCGCTGAAGTACGCCGTGGTGCAGTAGGGCGTCCTCACGATAGTGGCCAGCCAACGTCGAAGGCCGCGGCGCGGTTGCTGCCGCCGCACGGTCTATAATCGGCGGGCCACAAGCCTGTTCGACCGGACAGCACCAACCCGGGAGGTATCACATGAGCCAGGAAGCCATCGAGCGCGCCAAGGAGCACTTCGGCAAGCTGCTTTCCGACCAGTTCGCCCGCCTGGAGCGGATGAAGGCCGCGCCGGACTGGATCGACTACGCGGCGCTGCACCCGATCGTCATCGGCATCCTCGGCGGCGACGGCATCGGCCCGTTCATCGCCAAGGAGTCGATGTGGGTGCTCACGGAGATGCTGCGCGACGAGATCACCTCGGGCAAGGTGGAGCTGCGCGAGATCGAGGGTCTGACGATCGAGCGGCGCGCAGCCGTGGGCAAGCCGATCCCCGACGACGTGCTCGCGGAGATCAAGCGCTGCCACGTCACGCTCAAGGGCCCGACGACGACCCCGCGCAAGGGTGACCCCTGGCCCAACATCGAGAGCGCCAACGTCGCGCTGCGCAAGGAGCTGGACCTGTTCGCCAACGTGCGGCCCGTGCGCGTGCCCGAGCAAGGCATTGACTGGATCTTCTTCCGTGAGAACACCGAGGACCTCTACGCGCTGGGGCCCTACGGCATCGACGTCGGGGAGGACATAAGCATTGACTTCCGCCTTATCACCGAGCCCGGCTCGGACCGCATCATCCGCCTCGCCTTCGAGCACGCCAAGAAGTTCGGCCGGGGGCGCATCACCTGCGTCACCAAGGCCAACGTCATCAAGACCACCGACGGGCGGTTCCTGCGCCGCTTCTACGAGGTCGCCAAGGAGTATCCCGGCATCGAGACCGACGACTGGTACATCGACATCATGACCGCCAAGCTGGTGGACGAGAAGCGCCGCCGCGACTTCCAGGTGCTGGTGCTGCCCAACCTCTACGGCGACATCCTCACCGACGAGGCGGCGGAGTTCCAGGGCGGCGTGGGCACCGCGGGCAGCGCCAACATCGGCAAGCGCTACGCGATGTTCGAGGCCATCCACGGCTCTGCGCCGCGCATGGTCAAGGAGGGCCGCGCGCAGTACGCCGACCCCTGCAGCATGATCCGCGCCGCGGCGATGCTGATCGGCCACATCGGCTGGCCGGAGAAGCAGCGTAAGCTGGAAGCGGCGCTGGACATCTGCGGGCGCTATGAGAAGAAGCTTGTCATGACCGGGCGCAGCAGCGGTGCCGCCGGCCACGACTACGCGCAGTACCTGATGGGGACGCTGAGCGACCCGCGCCTCCAGGAGCGGCTGAGCGCCTATCGCAAGGGCGCGTAGCTGACGGGGCGGCGCGGGAGCATTACGGCGGGGCAGGATGCGCGCTTGTGGGGCGCGCCGCGGGCGGGTGGGTCTTGCCAAGACGCGTGCATCGGCGTATGCTTCACCGCACCTTTTTCACCCGCATGGAGGAAGACCGATGCGCGTCTCGCTACTAACGCTGGCAGCCGTTGCGCTGCTCGTTCCGGCTGCGCTGAGCAGCTGTTGAGCTGGCGGCTCCAGCGGCCGTGGGTCGCTGAACTACCAGTACTCATTCGAAGGCTCGCTTGAGGGCTGGGTCGCCAAGGCGCTGGACGTCGACAACGGCGGCACGCCCATCGACTGGTCGATCGCGCCCAGCACCGACCGCGCCACGCTGGGCACGTCGAGCGCCCGCCTGAGCGCGGACAACCTCACCGACGCCGCCAAGATCTGGCTGGAGCGCTACCTCCCCGGCACCGCCAACAAGAAGTACAAGGTGCGCATCACCTTCGACTTCGCCTCGGCGGACTGGGGCGACGTGAACCACTGGCAGATCATCGCCGGCGCGATGCCCGATGCGGTCACCGCCGCCACCTCGCTCACCTACCAGGGCACCACGGCCAACGGCGACGCCAGCGACTTGGGCTACAAGTGGGCGACCAAGACCTACGACGTGACGGTGACGACCGGCGCCTCGGGGAGGATCTACGTCCAGGCCGGCGTCTGGGGCTCCTGGGAGGCGCTGCGCACGTACTACATCGACAACCTGCGCGTCGGCCTCACGGCGCAGTAGGCGGCCGGCGTAGGCGCCGCTGAGAAGCGGCGCGGCTTGGGTAGGGGCGGCTACCAGCCGCCCACTGTGGGGTTTGACGTGTAGCCCCGACGCCCCGTCGGGGCGGGCCCGCCGAACCGACAACGGCGGCACGGGGCGTACCGCCTACCCTCTTCAGTAGCGCCCGGCGGCCTTGCCGGGCGACATTTGATCCGGCGGCAAGGTTGCCGCTGCTACCGGGCCGCATGTCTGCGGCCCCTACGCCAGGTGGTGTGCGGGCGCTCACTTCCAGCTCATCGTCTCGTAGTCGAAGCGCTCGAGCTCATGGAAGAGCGGAGGTATGCGCTTGACCAGCTCCCGCTCCTCGGAGTCGGAGTAGCTGTACATCTCAGCCATGCGGACGGCCTCGGGACCGCGGCCATTGGCAACTACTAATAGCAGCAAGCCTGGGAGGTTCCTCCAGTCCTGAGGATTAGAGAGGAATGCTGGAGGGCCCGGCTTGATGATTGCTTGAAACTGCTGGCTCATGCGCACTCGCATCGCGCACACCTTCGAAAGCGCCTGCGCTGCACTGGTGCCGGACGGTGGCGGGTGGGTACTGGCAGCAGATGTGGCAATCGCGTCCGTCATGATTTCTGCCACAAGTGACTCCATGACTGTGGCGTTGCTCGCGCAACCCAAGCGGCATGTGTAGTTGTGCAGCTCGCCGAGGGTCCTCATGTCGCCTCGCAGGAGGGCATCGTACAGGAGTGAGCGTAGGGCTGACTTACCCTGGATGAAACACGGAATCTCGGTGCCAGCGAGTACGCCCTCCTTGCTGCACAGCGCTCCGGTCAGCAGCTTGTCTCCGCAGACCGGCACACCACGGTACATCTTGCGCCTGAGCTCATCGAAAGGGAAGGGAAGCGCCCACTCGACGTTAGTTAAGGCGGAGCATTGGTTCAGGTCCGCCGCGGCCTGCTCGGCGTGACCCCGCTCACACTCGATTGCTGCTGCACCAAACAGGGCTTGCGCGTCCGGCTCGCTGGCTGCATGAATCTCTGCGAGCAGCTTGTCTGTCTCGCCACCGTGCAGGCGGTCGGTTTCCCGGCGGATCGCTTTCACGAAGGCCAGATGGCCTGCAGGATCCTTGCTGTAAGTCGGTGCACGCTGGCCAAGACTGCGGATCGATTCCCCATTCCAGGCCATGTCGTAGGCCGTGAGGAGGAAGTACAGCGTCCGGCAGTCAGCCACACCGCGCCGCCGCGCCTCCTCCAGGTAGCAGTAGTTCGCGTTCACCGCGACCTTCGCCACAGGGCTCACGGTCTTGTTCTCCGGATCCCTCGCCGCGAGAAAGCGCAACTGCCAGTAGCGCGGGTCATTGCCGAACTCCGGCTCCCAGACGGCAATCACCGAGTCGTCTAGGAGCATAGGTTTCTGAGATGTGTCCGCCGGGGGGGGGAGTACGAGCCCGCGATTGACGAGCTCCTGGAGGTAGCGGTCCAGCAGCTTGTCGCCGGTGGCCACGGGCCGGGCGTGCATGCCGAGAGCGGCGATGACAATGGTCAGCCAGACGAGCAGCGGCGCGAGGATGAGCACCGCCGCAACGATGCGCCCTGCGAGGAATGGGCTGCGCGCCTTGCCCGTCATGCCGCACCGCTTCTTCGAGCCCGCACAGCGCCCCTGGCGAACAGAGTGAGGGCGACCACGATGAGCAGCTGGATTCCAAGACCGATGAGCCAATGCTCAAGCTGGGCAAAGAGCACTGCGCCCTCAGGTGTCTTTTGCGCAGCAGCGATCAGGGGATCCAACGGCATCATCGGGCTCACGAGGATGAATGCGGAGAAGGGGGCAGCCATGACGGCCAGGGCTTCTTGTGCAGCACCGTGCCCCATATAAGCCAAGGCGTAGGCACCCGCGGCCAGGTAAGCCATTATGGCCCCTATTGCATAGCGGAGAACAAGCCTAATTGCCTTGACGTGGCGAGACAGGAGGAACGCCGCGACGATCGGCACTAGCAGAATCGCCGAGACCGCCACTGCCACAGCGGAGTCTTCTATCGAGTGAGGGCCCGGTGAGCCGGGCGTGAGGATTTGTTCCGCCCGCACTGCTATCACGATGACGACGAGCTGGAATACCGTCGCCAGGAGCGCCCCGATAGCTGACCCTCCCATCGTACGCCGTCCCAGGCTGAGGGGCACGCAAAGCAGCATCAGCGCAAGCGCGGCCAGGGTGCCGCTGATCAGAAGCTCGGCGATGAGCAGGATTGCCACGCCGGCGCCGGCCAGCACGCCGTACTGGCGGGCGATCGCGCCGCCGTCGAAACCCCAGGTGGCGAGAGGCGTGAAGTCAAGGCACAGCTTGAGCAGCCCGATGGACGCGCAGACTACAAGGAGCGGCAGCAGCACCTTGCGCAGGCCGAAGGCGGCGAAGCCAACCACGACCTCCTGGTCCGTCTGCGGCGACGCGGCCAGCTCGTCGTCCAGGACGACCGGGGGCGGTCGCCCCGCGCCCGTCCCGAGGAAGCTCAAAGCCGCGTACAAGAGCTGGTAGCACCTGGCTAGAAGCCACAGGTAAGCGAAAGTGCCTGCCGCGCCGGCCAGGAGGATCACTCCGGATACGATAACGCTCCGGGCGTAGGCGGGCGTTGCCACGACGCTGCCTGACACCCACAGCAGCTCGCGCAGCAGGGTCACCTCGCCTAGCGTGGCGATGGCGGAGATGAGAACTCCGAAGATGACCAGCGTGGGGCTGCGCGCCCACCACCGGCCCTTGAGCGTGCTGCGCTGCTCGGCCAGCCGCCAGTAGGCGGGTAGGGGGCTAGCCCTTAGCCCGCGCCATGCGCCAGCCCATCCCGCGTGATTCCCCCGCGCGTGTCCATCAGTGCGCCCGCCCATACCGCGGGTTATACCACAGTGGGTGCCCTACCGCCTCCCGTCGCGGGCCCCTCCACCGCCGCTACCACCGCCGCTGCCGCCGCGGCCGCCTCGATCTCCGCCGCCTCCGCCGCCACGACCACCACCGGCGCCGCCCCCGCCGCCGCCACCGCGACCACCGCCACCGCCGCCGCGTCCGCCACCGCCGCCGTAGCCTCCCCCGCCCCCACCGCCGCCGCGTCCGCCACGCCGGTCGCTACTGCCGCGCCGGTCCTCGCGGGGAGGCCGGTTCTCGTAGCTGATGTCAGTGCGGATGAGGCTGATCTTGCCCTGGTCGTCGATGTCGCGCACCTTGACCGGCACCACTGCGCCCATCGCCAGCACGTCTTCCACGCGGTCGATGCGCCGCTCCGCCATCTCGCTGATGTGCAGCAGCCCGTCGCGGCCGGGCACCAGCTCGATGAACGCGCCGAAGGGCATGATGCGCACCACCTTGCCCTGGAACTCGTCGCCGACCTCCAACTCGCTGGTCATGGCCTTGATGATCGCCGCCGCCGCGTGCACCCCAGCCTGGTCCGTGCCGCAGATGTACACCTTGCCGTCCTCGTCGATGTCGATCTGCGCGCCGGTGTCGGCCACGATCTTCTTGATGTTCTTGCCCGAGGGTCCGATCACCAGCCCGATCTGCTCGACGTCGATCTGCATCAGGTACAAGAGCGGCGCGTAGGGGCTGATCTCCGGGCGCGGCTGGGCGATGACCTTCTTCATCTGCTCGATGACGCCCAGATAGCCACGCTCAGCGGCCTTGAGCGCCTCGGCCACCAGCTCCAGCGTCAGGCCTTCGATCTTCACGTCCATCTGAATCGCGGTGACCCCAACCTCGGTGCCGGCGACCTTGAAGTCCATGTCGCCGTTGAAATCCTCGAACCCCGAGAGGTCCATCAGCAGCTTGTACGCGCCGCCCTCGCCGGTGATCAGGCCGACGCTGATGCCCCCCACGTGGCGCTTGACCGGCACCCCTGCGGCCATCAGGGCCAGCGAGCTGCCGCAGGTGCTGGCCATGCTGCTGGAGGCGTTGCTCTCCGTGACCTCGCTCACGACGCGGATGCTGTAGGGGAACTCCTCCTCCGTGGGCAGCACGGGGGTGACGGCCTTCTCGGCCAGCACGCCGTGGCCGATCTCGCGCCGGCCCGCGCCGCGCATAAAGCGCACCTCGCCTACGCTGTAGGGCGGGAAGTTGTAGTGGTGCACATAGCGCTTCACGTCGTCGAAGTTCACCGTGTCGATGCGCTGGCGGTCGGCGCCGCTGCCCAGCGTCACGCTGGAGATCACCTGCGTCTGGCCGCGGCTGAACATCCCGCTGCCGTGCACGCGGGGCAGCAGGTCCACGGCGGCGTTGATCGGGCGGATCTCGTCGAAGCCGCGGCGGTCAACGCGCACGCCCTGCAGAGTCAGCGCCCGCGCGCGGATCTTCGCCAGCTTCCCTACGTGGCCCTCCACGAGCTTCAGGTCCACCTCGGGATATTCGAGCATGATCTGCGCCGCCACCTGTTCCTTGAGCTCAGTGATGGCGCCGTAGAGGTCCTGCTTGCTGTCGGTGGGGATGATCTCCTCGATACGCGCCTGGGCCAGCTCGGCCACCTTCTGCTGAATCGCGCTGTCCAACTCGGGCGCCAGCGGGTACTCCATCTTGGGCTTGGCGCGCACGCGGGCAAGCTCCTCGATCTGCGGGATGATCATGCGGATGTGCTCGTGGGCGATGCGAATCCCCTCGATTACCGCGTCCGCCGTCAGCTCCTTGCTCTCGTCCTCGATCATGTTCACCCTGTCCGCCGTGCCGGCGACGAGCAGGTTCAGCGTGCTCTGTTCGAGCTGCGGGAACGTGGGGTTGACGATGTATTGGCCTTCGACGAGGCCGATGCGCACGGCGGCGATGGGCTTGGGCCACGGGATGTTGCTCACCGCCAGGGCACAACTCGCCCCGTTGATCGCGTACACGTCCGGCACCTGCACGTTGTCCTGGGAGAGCGCGGTGACGACGATCTGCACCTCGTTGTGGAAGTCGTCGGGGAACATCGGCCGGATCGGCCGGTCGATGCGCCGGCTGACGAGCACGGCCGACTCGCTGGGCCGGCCCTCGCGCTTGATGAACCCGCCGGGGAACTTGCCCGCGGCGTAGAAGCGCTCCTCGTAGTCGCACATCAGCGGGAAGAAGTCCACCCCTTCGCGCGGCCCGCGCGTCGCCGTAGCGCAGCACAGGAGGGCGAGCCCCTCCTGGAACACCATCACCGACCCCCCCGCTTGGTTCGCGATCAGGCCCGTCTCAATCGTGAATCCACCTTCACCGAAGGTGAAATCGTATCTGTATGTATCCACTGGTTACCTCTAAGTAAAGTCTATCCGTCCCATCCCGTTCTGACCCGCCCCCAATTCGGCGCGCCAAAGCGCACCCGGCTCGAATGGAAAAGGAGAAGCCTGCGGATGAGGATGGGCAAAGGGGACTACTTGCGTAGGCCGAGCGCCTGGATGACTGCCTGGTACTTGGGGTAGTCCCGCCGCTGCAGATAAGCAAGGAACTTGCGCCGCTGGCCCACCATGAGGAGCAGGCCGCGCCGGGAGTGCTTGTCCTTCTTGTGCTCAGTCAGGTGCCCGTTCAGATCGTTGATGCGCTGCGTCAGCAGCGCGATCTGCACCTCCACCGAGCCCGTGTCCTTGGGGTGATGCTGGAACTTCGAGATCAGCCCAGTCCTCACCTCACGATCCATCGCCATGTCTTGTAAGCCTCCGCGATGCCGCCCCGGCACCGCATTCCTTCTTCCTTTCCTTTCGAGCAGCGGATTATAACACAGCCAATCAGGCACCCCACTGACGGGCCCCGCGCAGCCCGGCTGCCGCTGCGCTTCGCGCCCGCAATGGTGCGCCGTTTACACTATCGGCAGTGCCTGGAGATGCGCCCGAGACCGGTTGGCGCCGCGCCCTGACGCAGCCGTCACTGCCGGAGGTGCACGCCTCCGTGCCGGTGCCGAAGGGCGCTTCAGTCTGGCGCAAATTGCTGGCCTTCGGCGGGCCGGGGCTGCTGGTCGCCGTGGGCTACATGGACCCCGGCAACTGGGCCACGGACCTCGCCGCCGGTGCGCACTTTGGATATGCGCTGCTGAGCGTGGTGCTGCTCAGCAACCTGATGGCGGTCCTGCTGCAGCACTTGGCGCTAAAGCTGGGTGTGGTCACCGGGCGCGACCTGGCCCAGGCCTGCCGCGACCACTACCGGCGTCCCGTGGCGCTCGCGCTGTGGGTGCTGTGCGAGATCGCCATCGCCGCCTGCGACATGGCTGAAGTGATCGGCTCCGCCATCGCGCTGAACCTGCTCTTCCACATCCCCCTGTTCCTCGGCGTGCTGATCACCTCGGCCGATGTGCTGTTGATCCTCTACATGCAGCACCGCGGCTTCCGGACGGTCGAGGCGCTCGTCGGCGGGCTGATTCTCACCGTCGGCGCGTGCTTCGGCTACGAGTTGCTCGTGTCGCATCCGCACTGGCTATCTGTCGCCGCGGGGTTTAAGCCGCGCCTCGAGATCATCTCCCACCCCGGGATGTTCTACATCGCGATTGGCATCCTCGGTGCGACCGTGATGCCGCACAACCTCTACTTGCACAGCAGCATCGCCCAGACCCGATCCTTCGAGCGCAACGACGAGGGCCGGAGCATGGCGGTGCGATACGGCACGCTGGACAGCACGGCGGCGCTGCTCGGCGCGCTCTTCATCAACGCCGCGATCCTCGTGCTCAGCGCGGCGGCGTTCCACGGCACGCTGCACCAGAACGTGGCCGACATCGGGGATGCCTACAGGCTACTCGGCCCCGCGCTGGGTACTACGCTGGCGAGCATCCTCTTCGCCGTGGCGTTGCTGGCCAGCGGGCAGAACAGCACGATCACGGGAACGATGGCGGGCCAGATCGTGATGGAGGGCTTCCTTGACTTCCGCATGCGCCCTTGGCTGCGCCGCCTGATCACGCGCCTCGTGGCCATCGTCCCGGCGGCGCTGGTGGTGGCGATCGCCGGGGAGCGCGGCATGGGCGAGCTGCTCATCCTCAGCCAGGTTATCCTTTCACTGCAGCTCAGTTTCGCCACCGTGCCGCTGGTGCTTTTCACCAGCGACAGACGCAAGATGGGCCGCTTCGCCAACAAGCCGTGGCTGGCGGCGCTGGCCTGGGCGGTCACGGCGGTGATCGCCGTGTTGAATGCCTACCTAGTGATCGTGATCGTGCAGGGCTGGCTTGTGGGATAAGGGAGAAAGCGATGTATAAGCATATTCTCGTACCGCTGGAGAACTCGCCCACCGACGTGGTGGTGCTGAAGCACGTGCGCGAGCTGGCGCGCTTCTGTGGCGCGAAGCTGACGCTGGTGCACGTGGCGGACGGCTTCGGGGCGCGGCACCAGCGGCTGTTCAATCTCGCCGAGTCGGAGGAGATGGCTAAGGACCGCGAGTACCTGCAGCGCCTTGAGGAGGAGCTGGCCGCGGAGGGGCACGAGGTGGTGTGCATCCTGGCCCTGGGAGAGCCGGCGGACGAAATCCTGCGCCTGGCGGCCAGCGAGCACTGCGACCTGATCGCGATGAGTACGCATGGGCACCGCTTCCCCGCCGACCTGTTCCTCGGCAGCGTGGCGGACAGGGTGCGCCACGGCGCCGAAGTCCCGGTGCTGATGCTGAAGGCGCCGAAGGTGTAGGGCGGTGCTACACTTGGCACTGGAGGTGCGCTATGGCAGTCCTACGCACAATCTGGGGCGTGATCATCGGCACCCTTGCCGCCGCCGTGCTCGGCATGGCCTACGACTACTTCAAAGGCATTCCTTCGCTGCCCAACCCCGCAGAGTACCAGTATCTCTATCCCTGGTTCACTGGTATCGTAGGTCTGGTTGCCATCCTGGTGACGCTCATGATCACTGGCGTGCGGCAGGACGTGCGGGCGCGGCCTAATGCCGGCGCCAAGGCCCCGGCAAAGGCCAAGGGCAAGGCTGCGGCTGAGACCCCGGCATCCTACGACTTCGACAAGGCGCTCGCCGACATCAAGTCCGCCGCGCCCATCCCCCCGCAAGCGGGATCGCCCGGGCCTGCCAAGCAGCCTCCGTCGGCGGAGCAGGGCAAGTGACAGCCTGGAAGGAGCGCGTGCGGATCGTGCTCGGCGACATCGCCCAGGCTGACACCGAGGCCGTGGTCAACGCCGCGAACAACGAGCTGTGGATGGGCAGCGGCGTGGCCGGGGCGCTGAAGCGCGCCGGGGGCCAGGTCATCGAGCAGGAGGCGATCAAGCAAGGCCCGATCGGAGTCGGCGACAGCGTATTGACGACCGCCGGCAGCCTGCCTGCGCTGTACGTGATCCACGCCGCCGCGATGGCTCCAGGCCGGGCGGCGACGCGCGAAAGCGTCGGACGGGCAACGGGCTCGGCGCTCCGACTGGCGATGGACAAGGACATCGACTCGATCTCGCTCCCCGCTCTCGGCGCTGGAGTGGGCGGCCTGTCGCTGCACGACTGCGCGGAGGAGATGCTCTGGGCGGCGAAGCAGCACTGCGCCAAGCACGCTCAACCGGATGAGGTGCGGTTCGTCCTCTTCGGCCAGAACGCCCTCGACGTTTTCGAGCGCGTGTTCGCTGGTCTCGAGTAGAGCTGCGCCAGCCCTGTGCTGTCGCCTGACCGCCGCCGCGGCCCTAGCTCTCGCTGGGTGCCAGGACGTTTTCAGCTGGCGGCGCTGACCACGATCCAATCCGCGAGGAACCCTTCGGGCAGCGGCCAGCCCTGTACCGTTACCGCGCTGCCGGCGAGCAGCGGCGTGAGCGGCACTGCGCCGTAGAATTCCCCCGCCGCGTTCATCGGCTCGATGGCGGCAAACGGCGCGAAGATCACCAGCGTCTGCTTGCCTGCCTTGTCCCTGAGCATCAAGGTCTGGTGCGCCGCGTCCACCGAGACGATAACGCCGCTGATTGTCGCGGCGGTGAGGGTCGGGTCGCCGTAGCGCGCTTCGTCCAGATCCGGCCACCCGTTGCGGTTGTGGTCCACCGCGCGCAGGTCGTCGCCGGGTTCGAGGAAGCGGTCGTTGTCGAGCGTGATCACCACGAACCCGTCGGCGAAGAACGTCCCGTAGAAGTCCACGTGCCGCCCGGAGCCGTCCAGCCGGTGCACGTCGGCGAGGAGCACCAGGCCCTTCGCCGGCCGCAGGCTCTGCTCCACATCAGCCTCCGCCGCCTTGCGCAGCGCGACGTCGACGGACGACTTGAGGCCCGCGGGCAAAGTTAGCGGGATCGCCTGCTCGATCTGGTCCGCGCCGTGCCCGTCTCCGTCCACGTCCTCTTGGACCTTGAACTGCAGGCGCAGCTTGAGCTTAGTCTTTGGCCCAGTGTATGTCAGCGAGTAGGTGCCGTCAGCGCCGGGATAGGTCGCCGAGAGGATGTCATCCTCGGGGTCGATCAACTGAGCCAGCACCTTCGTCGACGATTCGCCGCCGGCCACCGGCGTCCCGCCCGCGGAGAGCACTGTGAAGCCGCTGATCGTGATGCGCCCGCTGACCACTGCTGCACTCGGCTGGGGAGCACCGGGCAGGCGCTCCCGGTTGGCCTCTTCCACTCGCCCTTGATCAGGCGGCTGCGGCTCGCTCTCCGGGGGTGGCAGCGGGTGGGAGCTGCGGCAGCCGATGAGCGCTGTGAGCAGAACCAGCATCCAGATCCATTGCACGCACATTT